>Ga0206679_10001266_pt1 | contig 20859 bp, 14 predicted proteins | sample M110012015metaG_FD_155464 | JGI IMG/M metagenome (GOLD analysis project Ga0206679, IMG submission 155464) | Ammonia-oxidizing marine archaeal communities from Monterey Bay, California, United States - M1 100m 12015 | ecosystem: Environmental > Aquatic > Marine > Intertidal zone | place: USA... | reverse complement strand
TTTCTCTTGCTCTTTTGGTGATATCAAGATATTGCATCACTTTTTCCTCTGAGACTTCAACAAGTTCATCACTCATTCCCCACCCTCCTTTTGACGCTTTAAGAGACGGCGAACATCTTCCTTACGGCCTAATGCACCATACAATTCAACTGCAATCGATAATTTTCCTTCATCTTCTGCAGTTTGTGCACGCATGAATAATTCCTTTCTTTCATCCCAATTTCTTGCCATTGCAGCCTCTGCAGCAGCTTCATAGCGCCCTTTACGCTCAGATTGTGCCAGATGTGGTGCAGACCATTTACGAATTAATCCAGATCGTGTTGCAGTTACCATTGAATCAGGCGTTAGACCAACCAATAGTTCTCCCAAGTCCATTGACTCTCCAAGAATTTCAATATCCTCTTCCAAGGTCCTAGAAATATGATAGAGGCGCCCTTCAATACCCAATACCCACCAGCCATCAGCACTGATTATTCCTTCCATTGCTTCTATGGAGTCTTGTTCAAGTCTAATCAAATCATCCCATCCAAATGGATGAGGAATACCTTGCCACAAACTTCCATCACTTGATTGTAATATGATTCTACCATTTTCTAAATTGCTAGACCAACTCCAAACTCTGTCTTCAAGGCACCTTTTCTTATCAGAACCTGTTAATCTACCACACCAAATTCTTCCATCACTTGCTTGCCACATCAGATGTTCTCTATCTAGCCAGCCAATCAATCTCCTTACCATGCCGCTATCCATGCGTCGAATTCCTCTACCCTCTTGTGAGAATAGATGTAAGTTTCCATCTCGACCAGATAGTACCCAGCCTCCACCTGGTCTTGCTTTAATTCCAGTAAACCCACCTGGGCTACTTCTTCCTTCATGTAGTAGCGAACCATCTCTAGTCGACATAACATAAAATCCATGAGCTGCTAATACCCCCAGAATTCCTTGCCCACTTTCAATTGCATGAACTTTGAATGGCATATCAACAGACCACCTTTCATTTCCATCATGCTCAAAGAATGAGAGAGTTAAGCCGTTGCTAACTACTAATCCACCTTCACTTGCTGCGATAGTAGCGATAATGCTTGGTGCTTGTTTAGACCAAGTAATCTCCCAAGCCATCAGGACTCACCTCCCATCATGTTCCAAGCAGTCAATTGGGCTCTTGCAGTTTGAGTTAATGTAAACATACGACTTTTCCCAACCGTACGCACATTGAGGATACCGCCTTTTAGTAAGCGATTACTTATCTGTGATAATCTAGACCTTTTTATTTTCAATTCTTGTAATAGTTCTTTATCTGATGGAGAGTATTTCCTTTCATTAGCAGTTGCTACAACAACTGCTTCATGTGGTGACAAATTTGACAATACACTCGGATTTAATGGATGATCGACTCTTTCCCCGACTTTTGGTTGCCGCAAACTTGTCAGTGCATCGATTAACTGTCTCCGATCAATTGTGCCATCCGTTTTTTGAGGTGCTAACAAAGCTGCTTGAAGTGCATTAAACAAAGTTGAGAACTTCTTCATTTCTGCATTGGTTACAATTTCCGCTTCTATGTTACTATTTTCATAAATCTCATCAACCGCATCGTTTTCCTCTTGAATATCAAATTCGTCATCCATTAAGCCTGTTTCATCATGCAATATCGCTGTTCCATCCCCTTCAAAGCCATCATTGGATAATTCATCGATAAGATTAGAATCTTTAGCAACCCATAATTCTACACCATCTCCTTCGTTAGTTATTTCATAATCATCTTGATTTTGATTTGGTCCATCTGGACTGTCTCTCATTCTTTTGACTAGTGAGCCAAACATCCCTGCTTCTTTCAATGGCATGGGTTTCACTGTTTCATTATTGATTTCATCTGTATTGAAAACATCAAAAGGAGTCTCCTTTAATGGTTCATCATTATCCTGTGAATCACCTAAATCATCTAAATCTAAATCAAATCCAAACAGCGAACCTCCAGAACCTGGTATTTCTTGCCATTCATTATGCTGAGATTCTATATCTGATTCGTCATCTTGCGCCCTAGATTGCCAAGGTTCGGATGCATCTAATATCGCAATATCGTCATCTTTTGAAGGTTCTATTGATTTTTCAATCACCTCATTGTATTCGTTTCCAATTTGATCCATTAATCCACCAATAATATCTGATTGCTGATTTTGCGCCATAGATGCATCTAATTCAGCCTCTACGCCATTTTCCGCATTACTTGACTCAGATGTCAAATCATCGCCATAACGGTCTTGCTTTGTGGTGAATATGCCTGTTGTAGATGCTTCCGGCTGTTGTGTAGGCAATATTGCATTTGTATCAAACCCTCTTCTCTCTTGAGAATCATAATTAATATTATTTTGTGCCATTCTATTAGAATCAACAGCATCTCTCATCACTCTAATTATTGAGGCAGGTAGTCCGTCTGTAATGGATAATAGGTGCTCAGCATCCTCTTTTGGCAACGAATAGCGAGTACTGCATGCTGAACGTATTCTCAAATTCACCAGCTCCTGAACCGACTCAATACTAAGTGGATTCAAAGTACTTACCAAGTCAAATCTCTCCAATACCGACTCTGGTAAGTGTGCCTTTTGTTTATGATCTAATACTACAACCATCAATACTTGCAACCTCTCGATTACAGGTAATGTATCTCTCAGTGCAACATTTAGAACTGAGGAATCAACAGTAGGGACATCAATAACGACCAATGGCAATTTTCCAGTGAACGATTTACTAGTTTCAACCATTTCTGATACAATCGCTGTATACTGTGAAGGAATATTTTGCCCAACCAATTGCGAATACAATGATTCTAACAGGCTTTTTGCAGGAGCTGATGCGTGAATATGGTCTATGTGTAGCGCTTTTGGGGGAACATTTGCCAAGCATCGTAACAATGAAGTTCTCCCTGAACCAACGCTTCCAACCATCAAAATACGCCTAGTAGAGCGAAAACTGATATGTTGAGTTAGATTATTAAATATCTCATTTCGGCCCACTAAGAGGCTTTTTTGACCCTTTTCCAGTGGTGCTGTGGAAAATGGGTTCTGCAATAATAGCGGAAGTTCAATCTCTTTACCTTCAATCCGCATATCTCGAGCAATTGACAAAGGGTATTTATTGTTTGACCCAATCAATAGTCTCCAAAGACGTGTTAAGACACGGTAATCAAAACACCAGAGCATTGATTTCAACTCACAAATACCTCTTTTAACGCATCATTAACGCATCATTAACGCGTTAGCGTATGCGTTAATCCCGTTAATAATTGGAAAATCAACAAATGTAAAAACAACACTTACTTGTCAATCAAAGCGATGTCTTGATGTGATTGAGGTTAGTGGCTAAGCATAGAGGAAGCGGGATGTCGGTTGAAAATAGTCGCCTAAGTGGTTTTTTCAGACTATCTGTTGCTGAACGTAGGCAGATCGTTGCCGAATTAGCAGGACTAAGTCAAGCTCAAATCGATGCACTGGCAGCCCATGGCGAGTTATCAGAAGATACTGCGAATAACATGATTGAGAATGTAATTGGAACTATGTCATTGCCTGTTGGAGTCGCAACAAACTTTGTTATTGATGAAAAACACTACCTAATTCCATTCTGTTTAGAAGAGTCAAGCGTTGTTGCAGCTGCATCAAATATGGCTAAACGTTGCCTTTCTAAGGGTGGTTTTCGCACAAATAATGACAATCCTATGATGATTGGTCAATTGCAAATTCTTGAATTAACTGACATTCCATTGGCAACCTCAATCATTGAAAATTCTAAAGATGAATTGATGAGAATCTGTAATGACCGCCCAAGTACGATGATAAAACTAGGTGGTGGCTGTAAAGATATCGAATTAAGAGTGATTGAAACCCTATCTGGTCCAATGCTTATTGTGCATATTATTGTCGATACAAGAGATGCAATGGGTGCTAATGCAGTCAATACTATGTGCGAATTAATTGCACCAGAAGTTGAAAGATTAACCGGTGGCCGAGTTCACTTGAAAATACTATCTAACCTCGCAGCCCACCGATTAGCAAGAGTGGAAGCCACTTTTACAGCAGAAGAACTATCCGATGATGGTACTCGTGAAAATGGATTGCAAGTAATTACTGGAATTTTAGAAGCACATCATTTCGCTATTGCTGATCCATTTAGAGCAGTCACCCATAACAAAGGAGTGATGAATGCCATTAGTAGCGTTTCAGTAGCCTGTGGACAGGATTGGAGAGCAATTGAGGCAGGTTGTCATGCTTGGGCCTCCCATAAGTCCGGAATATACACATCGATGACTCAATGGACTCAGGACGAGAATGGTGACCTTGTAGGGTCTATTGAGACTCCAATGGCTGTAGGAATTGTTGGAGGAGCAAGTAAGGTACATCCTGTTGCTAGAGCCAATATAGCCATTCTCGGCGTCAATTCTGCTCAAGAATTGGCTGGAATAATAGCAGCATCAGGATTAGCACAAAATCTAGGTGCATTAAGGGCGCTATCAACCAGTGGCATTCAAGCAGGACACATGAAGTTGCACTCTCGCAATATGGCGGTTAGCGCAGGTGCTACTGGTGATGAAGTCGAAATCGTCGCTCAGCGTTTACAAGCAGCATCTGGACCAAAAACTCAAACAAAGGTCCAAGAATTACTTGAAGAGTTAAGAAATGAATGATTTCATTCCTCTGATTGGACTACAACGGGTAGAGTTGATTGTGTTGTTAGGTCAACATTCTCCTCTTCCTGTAACGCTTCAGAACCTACCATTCCTTCTAACATTCCAGATGATTGAACCTGTTCTCTAAACCAGGCCTTTACCTTCTTTCTTTCAGTAAACGGGCATCCAAAAGACTCTGAAAACCTTCGCGTAGTAATCAAACGACGAGTATTTCCATCCTTTCTTCTATCAACCATACCCAATTGCGCTAGTTCTCTAACATAATCATATGCCTTCTGACCTAATAATTCAACCAATCTAGATTGTGCCATAGGCTGGTGATATGCGATTAATGCTGCAGCCTTGAGTAATTTTTGAGGCATTTCAGTTCTTGCTTCTTTGGGTAGATGATCTGCTATCTTCGGTTTGACTTCAATAGCCCAACGGTTGCCAATTTCTGCTATTTGTAGAGCGCCCCCGCGGCGGCGCTTCAATGTAGCTTGAAGTGAATTAAGTGAATCTATCATTTCTTCTGAATCATATCCTAATGATTCTGACAATTCCTCAACCGTCATGGAGCGACCTGCTCCAAATAAGGTTGCTTCCAATAATGATTCCAATGGTAATTCGCTCATGTAAATAACTCCTTACTCCACTAACCATTCGTGATTTCCTAATGATTCCCCACCATTATTAGAATCATCTTGATTTGATTCTACGGCTATCTCTTCGCTTGAAATATGTTGGCTTTGTTCCGGCCCTAGAACTATTTCCACAACCTTTTCTGCTTCGGCTAATTTAGCAGCCTTCTTCAGAGATCTCTCTTCCTTTTCCTTAGCCTTCTGGGCCCTTTGTGACAAATTATCTGCATGACGCTGAGAACCTGTAATCTGGGTTTGAATTCGAACGGATTCTGTTTCCTGTTCCGCTTTTACCAGTTCTACTATCTCCGCAAAACTATTGTTCGGCCTCAAGTCTTCTAAGAATATTATTCCCTCAGGAACAATATCTTGAGAAATACTAGCAAATCCACGATGTGTTAGGAACAATCCAGCAATAAATGAAGAAACCTTTGCTTCATCTTGATATCCTTCTGGTACTGCACCAAATGTTTGTTCAAGAATTGTTTTCAGTTCATTCATTACATCAACAACAGGCACCTTATTGACACCTGCTTTCAAGCAAGTCTGCCTCATTGCTCTCCAGCAACGCTCAATATCTCCTTCTAGGTCTTCATTATGCATCCTGCCACCAATGTTAGCCAAGTAATCAGCTAGTTCCTTTTCATGAGCAATTCTATTGGCCTCTCTCAGTTTCAATTCTTCTGCATCATCTGCAGCATCTTTGAATGCAGATAATAACTCTCCAAGTGTCACTGGACGGCCTTCTGCTCTACGAACTCTCTCTCCGAATAAAGAAGGCAATACTGAGTCAGCACCCCCTTCTAATACAGTATTTGTAAAGAAAAACGCTTCATCATCATATTCTGCTTCCCAGCCGAATTCCATTTCATCACCCCAATCATCTTCTTCATCAGCGCGTTGAACACGTTCAAACAGTATTGCTGCTTGATGATTCAATACTTCCCAGGAAAGACGAATTAATCGCCCACAGGCAGGTAAATCCAATTCAGTTGATTGGGATTTCACCCTTGATGTGAAGACTTTTAGGAATGCAGACAAATCAATATTCCACGCATCTAAACCCTCTTCTCTAACCAAAGATAAAACTAAGGCTACAGAACGGTCAAATGGATCTTCTAAACTTTGATGTTCTGCTTCATCTGTTTCTGCAATTGAGATGATTCGGTCGCTGAAATACTGCGCTTCTTCACTTTCTTCACCAGATTCCAATAATTGGTCAATGATATCCTGTCTAAGGAACCATTTATCCAAAACAGCCTGATGTTCCGCCATTTATCTCACTCCAATATTTCCTCATCTGTAGCGATTTGTATTTTTTCAACCTCAGATTCTTCTTCTTCGGCTAGTACAGCTTTGGCGACTTCTGCCCTTTCTTCAATATCTTCAGTCATATCAGCAGTACGCTCACTCAAAGAAGCAAGAGTGCTTGATTCAACTTCATCTTCTGACATCTCATCTTTCAAATGTGCCAACAATCCTCCTAAGGAATTTGGTGTTTCCAATGAGTCTGGAACTTGAGGCATCTCGACTGCTGCTGCTGCTTCTTCATCAATGCGTGATTGGTTTTTATCAGCCGCAGCTTTTGCTTCTTTCATTGCTTTAGCACCTAACTTCAATGCTCTTGCCTTATCAAAGTCAACTATACGGCGACTGCATCCATCTCCACCATGCGTAATACCGATGTGATGGTCTGCTAATCGCAATGAAACTTTACGAAGTGTAACCATGATAAATTGCGCTCTCTTTGAACGCTCTCTACACATCTTAGCAATACGTTCTGCATTAAATCCATCAAGGTTTTGATCTACTTCATCAAAGTAGTAGAATGGACTTGGATCATAATCTTGAATTGCGAAAATCAAGGCGAGTGCTGCCATTGATTGCTCTCCACCAGATAACTGATGACGTGTAACCTTAGCAGATTTCCCACGCGGTTGAGCCCATAACTCTAGACCACCTTTGAATGGTTCTTTTGGATTTTCAAGGAATAATTCACCTCGACCTCCATCACTTAATGCTTCATATGCAATCTTGAAATTCTCATTGACCTTCTCCAATACTCCGAGCAAGCGTTCCTTTCTTTGCGATTCTAATTGTTCGGTTACATCCAATAGATGCTTGCGCCTAGTCTGTAGAGTTTTGAAATCATCCTTCATTCCATCAAGGCGTTCTTGACACTGATCATATTGCTCAATAGCGAGCATATTAACTGGCCCATATCCTTCAAGTCGGCGTTCAATTCCTCTAACCTTCTTTTCAGCATCCCCTACGCTTGGTAAGGTGGTATCGACAGATGCTGGTTCAATTTCAGCTTCAGACATTTCAGATAACAATTCATCTAGAGTTTCCTGCTTCAATGATAACGAGCGACCTATTTCCTCCGCCATTTGAGCGCGTGATGTTGCATCATTCGATTTCTGAGTCAAATCTGCTCTAAGAGATGCCCTTTCTTCAACCAATTGAACACGCTCATTTTCTAATCCTTGGTTTTCCTCAAGGAATTCAGAACGCTCAAGTTCCTTTGCTGTTAATTCTATAGAGTCAGTTGCTATAGCGGCTTGCATCTGATCAATCTTTTCACTACGAGACACTATTGTCACCTCTATTGAGGCAATTCTTTCACCGAATTCAACAACTCTATTATTGAGTAAATCTCTATGATCTGAGCCGCTTCCAAGTGCATCTTCTGCTCTATGCCTCAATCCTTGGGCTTCTAATCTCTTAACCTCTGCCTCGTGCAATCTTTCCTTTAGATGTGCAGGGCTAGCATCTTCTAGACTAGACTGGGCTGTAGCCCTGTCAAGTTCTGATTGTTCGAAATTACTTTGCGCACTATCCAATGCAGTGAGTTTTTGGCCTGCCTGGCTTTCCAATGTGCTCAATTTTCTTTCAATATCTGCAACCTCGCCTAGTGATTTATTGTGATTAGTTCTGGCTTGCTTTAGTTCAGCTCGCCATTCTTGTTGTTTGGAAGCATGTTCTCCATCTGTTAGAACATTGATTTTGCCCCTAACTTCTAATTGTACCTTTCTTGCATCAGCCAAGGCACCATTTACAGTGTCTGACATCAATCTAAGGCGTTCAACCTCTGCAGTTAATCTCTCAACTTCGTTTGCACCTTGAACTCTACCTCCAAAGGATACTGGCATTTTTCGCTTTGAACCACCTATCATTGCACCGCCTGTTTCTGTAACATCGCCACGCAGTGTAACCAATCGTACACCACCCATATTGGCCCTAGCAGTAGACATTGAATCTACAATCAGTGTGTTCCTCAAAGCAAAGCGAACCGCTATATCGATTCTTGGATCGTAATCAAGTAATTCGTAAGCAAAGCCAATGACTCCAGGCTTCCTTGCTACCATTACAGCCTTACCGGCTGCCCTAGTATTTGCCAATCGGTTTAGAGGAAGGAAAGTTGCTCTTCCAGCTCTCTTCTCAGATAGCCATTTGATGGCATTTGCTGCAACTTCATCAGTTTCAACAACAACCGAGGTCATTCCTCCACCTATTGCAGCAGAAAGAGCATCTTCGTGCGAATCATCCTTTGGAGCACATAATTCGGCAATCGTTCCAATGATTCCGCGCAATTCCCCTCTATCTCTTGCTGCGATTACAGCGGCTGAACCGCCTGCTAATCCCTTAGCACCTGATCTTGTTTCCAATTCATTTCTTGCACTGATTAACTTTCGTTCAGTTTCACGAAGACGATTCTCAACAAGTTGTGATTCTTCAGTCAACTTTGACTCAGCATTTTGTGATGCGTGTAATTCCTTTGCAAGTTTCACTCTATCCTTCTCAGGATCTCCACCACCAAATTCTTCACCCTTAAGTTCAAGTTCTTCAAATGCCAAACGAGCTTCCTCGGCAGCATCTTGGGCTGTAACAAGTTGTTCTTCAATTACTTCTGCTTGAGCCGCTGTACGGTCAACTTCACTTTGTGCATCTGCCATTGCTTTCCTACAAGTTTCAACATTCTCAGTTGCCTTTGATAAATTACGCGAAAGTTGAGCAGTTGATTCACCAGAAGATTCTAACAATTTACTAACCGCTGCCTCTTCTTGTTCTGCTTCCTTGAAGGCGAGTTTAGCACTTTCTAAATCACCCCTTGCTGAAGAAAGGCTATCTGCAAATTCTGTCAATGAATCATTTGCTTCCTGAAGACTATCAAGTAATTCTTGCAATTCAAGTTTATCTTCACTATCTTTTTCTTCAGCATCTCGAATTAAATCCCCATTGGTTGCAATGGTTACTTGTAACTGCTGTATCTGTTGTTGCAATCCATTATTGTCTCCACCCATTAGAGCCTCAATTTCTTTCTGCAGTTCACCGATTTTATCCTCTAATCCAAGAAGTATTTTGCTTCCTTGCTTTACTTCATCTTTCAAGTCGTTTGATTCGGCAACATATCTGCTTTGTTCATTGACTTGATATGCAATTTCAGATTTTTGGGAAGCATACTTTGCCTGGTAAGAAATAATTCTTGATTCGGTAAGCTCTGCTACCAAATCACGGACTTTTATAGCAAGGTCTTTCTCTTTGCGCAATTCTTTAAGACGACCTTTTTGTTCCTCTTCGAGCATAGCGATTCTTTCAATATAACCTTCAACTTGACCCCTTTGTTTGTCAGCCTTCCTGATTTCATCATCATATGAAGTCACTCCTGCAACGCCATCAAGTACCTTACGACGCTCTTTAGAAGTCATCTTCGCAAGTTTTGTCACATCTCCTTGAAGAACGATATTGTATCCATCCGGGCGAGCATTTGCTGCGCCGAGCAGACGGTGGAATGATTTTTGACTGCTCTCTACATCATCCAATAGATATTGAGTTACTACATTGTTTGCCTTTGTTAATCGTACGGTGCGGGATAACCGAACTTCATCAGAATCTAATGGAAGTCGGCGACGCCCATTGGATAGGATAGGATTGGCAAAGACCAATGTTACTGAACATGAGCGCGCAGGTTTGCTGTTTTTCCCACCATTGAAAATCAAATCTTTTGAATTTTGAGCCCTAATTACTTTATTTGAACGTGGCCCTAGTACAAATTGAATCGCATCACCACAATTTGATTTTCCAGAACCATTTGGACCAGTAATCGCTGTGAATCCTCTATCTAAGGGGACTGTTACTTCGCCCTTAAACGATTTAAAATTACAAACTTCAAGTGCTTTAAGATACATCCCTATCCCTCTTTGTCGAGAATTTCGCCCCGACCTTAATTCAAACACCCAATCGCGACAGGTATTAAACAATCCCTTTCTCAAGGTTCAGTGAAGCGCTTTTGAATAGCAAATAAAAAAAGCCAGAAGCAAATATTATTAGTCTAAATATTGTGATTTTCTATTCAACAATAACTCACAGTGTGCCTTTTTTATCACATTTCTTACATCCAGCACCTGCACAATATGGACATGTAGCATATACCTTTACTCCATAACTTGACTTTTGCATTGATAAATTATGGTCATTTCTTAATAATTTGGAAGTTCTTGATAATGCAACAGCACCACCTTCTATCGCACTTGGTCTTTGATTGAAAGTTGACCTGAATTTTTCTGCTACCACTCTTCTTCTTTCGATTGAAGTTTGTGTTAGTTGCTGTGCCTCTGAGTCCCAATATTTTGGGCCTCGTAATAATAACGCCCCAATTATTGCAATACCTATTTGGATCATCCAAGGTGAAACATTGAACGGCATTAATTCTGCTATCCCTGTTGAATTGGCAGGCGTTGGCAGCAATAGCAATCTGTCAAGAATCGCAAGTAAGAATAACACCCCTCCAGTGACCATAGCGAGTTTCCTAGTTCTTTTCATCCAACCAGCACCTCTAGGCAATTTGAATCTACCCGCGAAAATTAACACTAAGCCTTCTAAAAACATGATTAAATCTGCCCCATCCCAATCACCTGTTGAACCTAAGCAATAACTTTGGCCACCACTTTTGAGACTCTCTGATATTTCATCAAAGGAACAATGGGGCTCGGTTATTTTCAAAATATCAATTTTTGAATTGGGTGCACCATCTATTGCAACTGGTGCAACAATGCCGAGTTGGACGTTGGAGAAAACAAATACAAGAATTGCAATACCGAACATGGTTGCAATCTTCCTCCTCAACCCCGCCATGTAACTCTTTATTCACATCTAAGCCATAGTGCTATCGCAACCGATGGCGTGAAGAAGTGTAGAGTTGTGGCAATACTGATGAGGACGAGTGGTGCTTCTCAAATCGTCATTATAGGTAGCGGTATTGCTGGATTATTTTGCGCTATTCGTCTTGCGAATGCTGGGCATTTTGTCAAAGTAATTACCAAACAGAGACCTATTGATTCTTCAACAAATTGGGCACAAGGAGGTATTGCCGCAATCCTTGACAAAACTGACGGTATTGGCCTTGCGTCACACATTGAAGACACTTTGAAAAGCGGAGATGGTCAATGTGATATTTCTGTTGTCAATAGTGTTATCAGCGAGGCGAGTGATAGAATCCAAGACCTGCTAGATATTGGTGTTAATTTTGAAAAGGGTGCTGACGGTGAGTTCCATTTGGCCAAAGAAGGAGGACATTCTAATAGACGCATATTGCACTCAAAAGATGCTACTGGGAAAGAGATTGAAAGAGCTCTTAGCCAAACTGCAGAGATGCATGAAAATATTGAATTGATGCCTAATAATTTAGCAATTGATCTCATTCAAGCTGAACATGGAAACCCAAATGCAGGCATAACTGGTGTTTGGTGTTTGGACCAGAATACCCAAGAAGTGATGACTGTACATTCTGACACCTTAATCTTAGCAACTGGAGGTTTTGGACAACTATGGCATCAGACAACCAATCCAAAGGTTGCTACTGGTGATGGATTAGCAATGGCTTACAGAGCCGGTGCAAGAGTGAAAAACCTCGCATATATTCAATTCCACCCTACTGCATTGGCAACAAAAAGTGATAGACCATTCTTAATCACTGAAGCGATGCGTGGAGAAGGAGGAGTAATACTTGATGATGAAGGTCTAGACAAGTGGCAACAACAATGCAAGGAAGACGGTGCAATCACATCCCCTGAACAATATTCGTTCACACTAAAGCATTCATCAATGGGGTCTATGGCAACACGTGATATCGTTGCTAGGGCAATTGATAAACAATTGAAAATCACAGGAAAGCCACATGCATATCTCATCACTTCACACTTGGATGAAACTTTTCTAAACTCACATTTTCCAAACATTAGTTCGAGATTGAAAAGGCATGGTTTGAAACTTGGACATGACCCTTTACCAATATCTCCTGCAGCACATTATGTAGTAGGTGGCCTAGAAGTAGATGAACTTGGACGACCTATCGTTAGAAATAATGGCGAAATATTTCCACGATTATATGCAATTGGTGAAGTCGCATGTACTGGAATGCACGGGGCAAATCGATTGGCATCAAACAGTTTGTTGGAAGCAGTAGTTTATGCTTCTAGGGCCGCCGAACACATCATCTCAAATCCACCAATAAATTATCAAAAAGAACTACCCAAATGGAGAGCAGATGGTCTCAACAACCTCTCCGAGCATGCACCCGTTGTTCACGATAAAAATGAATTGAGACGAACCATGTCACAAGAAGTAGGAATTGTTAGACGATTTAGTCGATTAAACAGGGCTGCTAGACGACTGGAACTACTAGGACAAGAAGTTGATAGATTATGGAGAGAATCAATACCTACTAGGTCAATTATTGAATTAAGAAATCTAATATTAGTTGGCCAACTTGTTACCAAAGATGCTATCGCAAGAAAAGAAAACTGTGGACTTCATTTCAATCAAGACCTTGTCAAGGAGTGATCAGTTCAATAATTGAAGCAAGCATATTGTTCAATGGAGTACTGATGCCAAGTTTCTCACCTCTGTTAACGATTTCACGATTTAGAACTGAAATCTCAGTAGTAATTCCCTCTTTAACATCTTCAAGCATACTACAAGAGTTTGAAGAAGTTGAAGTTAATACTTGCCTTAGTTTCTCTTCTAATTGCTGATTTGTTCCAACATCAATCTGCTCTGCCCTAGCAACATTAGCACCTTCTATCATAGTAAAAACAGCATTAGCAAACATTTCTGTTTCCAATAAATCTCCGTTTTTTACACCAGCTAATGCTGCAAGCGGATTTATTGCAATATTTATCAAAACTTTATTCCAAACCAAACTACGACCATCCTCAACGATTTCACAATTAATTCCGATACCTGCGATACTGTCGCAGAAAGCTTTCAATTTTTCATTTTGTGATTTTGTTGAAATTGCAAGATTTAATTGTCCCTTTCCCGCCCATTTAACCGCTGAATCACTTGCAATGTTTGCCCCATGAGTCGTTGAAGCATATACTACTCTGTGTATTCCAAGTTCATTGGATAATCTCTCAACATTACCCAATCCGTTGGTAATAGCGAAGGCAATCCCATCAGATTTGATTATTTTAGCGGCCAATTTACTTAGAGAATCAAGTGAACGTGCTTTCCCTGCGATTATTACTACATCAGAACTACAATCAAACTGACTAGGCATACCAGCCTCATCAAAAGTCAACTCAAATCTATTACTGTCAACAGAAAATGATTCTTCCCCGATTACATCAATTCCATTGGTAGCAATCATCGCTAAATGTTCACCGCGTCCGTGAAGGTGAATTTCGTGCTCAGTACGCGATAATAGAGCCGCAAACAATGTTCCAATTGAACCTACACCCAAAATTGAAATCTTCATTTTCCCACCTCAGATATAACTTCCCAAATGTATGACTACACTACCATCTTGATGACTAATCCACATTGTTGAAAATGTACTATTTGATGGTGTGAAACTATATTCAGTCAATCCTTTGTCAAGTGATGCTGAACTGTTAATTATTTGCCATTGTGAACCACTTCCCTCATGCATCACCATTACTGGAACAGAGATGTTGGAGGGATTATAGAATGAGAATGTTGACATGCTATTTGATGCAATCAAAGTCCCATTTATCGCTGCAGCCCAAATATTATTCCATAAACGATAACTGATGTTGGAACGAACTAAGATTAATTCAGGACCTTGTTCAACTGCAAACGTTGTTTGAGGACTTGGATTTAACTGATTTTGACACAAACTAACATTCACTCCATCTTCCATCAACAATGTTAGATTAGTTTCGTTTTCAATTAGCGGGATTTGTCCAGCAGTTCTTACGCTCATATCCCAAACCCATTCACCATCCAATGGACTTGGAGGTGTGCTAATATGGGAATCTATTGGACATTGTTCTCCTTGTAAAAGCAGTCCACCCAACTCAAATTCAGCACCAAATCCTCGTAATTCATCACTGAATAATTTCCAACCATCTTGGGGAACTATTGCTTTCAATGGCTTTGCTGGCATCGTACCTGCAAAAGTGTTACCATTTAGTGAAATTTGATTTATATCCCATGCTCTCAAAATAATTGGGTCAAGACCAATAACACAAACCTCGTTAGGAATTTCACTCAAATTCGCATTCATACCAGTTTGTCCTTCAATCCAATACAACCTTGTTTCAGTAGTAAAAGCAGTGTTATCATTAGGGAAGCTGACTAGTAAAGATTCGTCCGGCCCTAGATTGCCGTCTATCTTGATGCAGCGTTTTATTTCTCCATCATCCTCAATAATACTCCAATCTGATGTTGGATACACTGTTAAGGCTGGGATGACTTGAAGGGTTTGTAATTTGTATCCTTCTTCAGTCCACATTACCACAGAGAAATTTTCACCCAATGGCGAATGAGTGGAGTGACTCCAACTAATATTCAATGCAAAGGTTGCAACTCTTCCTGGCAATAGGTCTTCACCACACCCAAACCCATTGAGATCAAGTGAATCTTCTCCTTTACAATTCCACTCATATTCCCATTCGCCAATTGATTGCCCTCCATCTCTAACCACATCGATAGCATAAGATTGTTCAATGAATGAAGGATTGACAACTTGAATGGTAAAATTGGTCATCCAGACGCCATCATCACCCATAGATGCTGCCTCAATGTCATCAAATTGGAATTCCAATGGCGATTGCCACTCATCGTGTAACAATACTGGAGATTGACTTGGTAGTGCTAACATGAAAAATAAGAAAAAGAAAATACCAAGTCTCTTTTCTGTTTTAATATCCAATCCTGCTGGCTCGTCTAATAGTATCGGAATTCTTGGCTCTCCACCTAAATAATACAAGAATGGTAGTATCAAAACGAGTACAAGAGTCCAAACTGAAAATCCGTCAAAGGCATTGAATAGCCAAGCAAATATTAGAATTACAAAGAATAGCCGAATCTGAGTTCCAGAATTTCTAGCCATCACTGACCCAAGGCGCGAAACCATTAATCTTCCACCAGGGAATGTTGGAATCGGTAATAGCGAAACCCAGCCAAAGAATGTTAGTACTGAACCTGCTTTTGCCAATGGATGTGCCCAAGCAAGACGAATGTGGATGTCATCAAAAAATGCAATTGCAACTAACTCAACAATTAGAGGAGGTTCTATAGAGCGAGGTGCTGAAAGTAAACTAACCAATTCTGGAGTCAAGAACAAACCGATGGCCCACAAAATAAAACCACTACAGATCATTATTGATGGAACGATTAGCGAGATAGTTCCTAATTGCTTTCTATTGTCCCATGGGCGTGAACTCATACGAGGCAATGTTGAAATTAGCAATAGTCCAAAAGGCCATATTAATGACGAAGGTGAAAATAATCCTACAGACCAAAATGCAATTGAAATATCTGGAATCGGTGCAATATGCCCCACTCTAAGGCCTTGCTTTGCAGCAGCCTTGACTTGTATTAGTGATGCAATGAATAGAGTGGCTAAGATTGGTAATGTAAATCCAATAAATGAATCAATGAATAGTCCATGGCCAAACCAACCTTCAGGAGGAGAGGAGTTTTCTATCCATATTGACCCTGCTAATGTTGCTGTTAATGCAGTCATTGACCACAAAAAATAATGCATTGTGTTTGGAGGAAACTGTCTATCTGGAACTGGTAGAACAGTTGCTAACCAAGGTTCATCTTCAGTTAATCTAACCATCCATCCAAGTTTATCTAAATGATGATTGGTCTTTTTCAAAGATTCGTGGACATCTCCATCTTCCTTTACATCGATTATCCAACTTGGCCACCGACCTCCTACTTGTTCGATCAAGTAGTATTCTCGGCCCAAAATATTGGCCAAAAGAGCATACTGGTCCCACGCTTTCTTGTGAGCATTCATTTGTTCAAGGTCAATTGTTGAATCATTATCATCGCTCATGCAACAGCCACCTCAAGATAACGCTCAACACCACTCCGTCTTCAATCAATCCCTAACACAGCCTCAACTGTAGTGAAGATATCGGTGAATATTATTCACTTATTCTTGAATCTCTTTAGACGGAAGGTTTCTTCTCTTTCCATTTCCTCAAGTCGAAGTTGAATGAAAACTCTTGCTTCTTCTAATTCAGGGATTACCTTGAACTCAAGTGCATTGACTCTTCTCTTTGTTGCTTCAATTTCTGAAAGTAATCTTTTCAGAGTACCTTCCATTTCTGCAGCACGGACAATCTTCTCAATCAAATTACCAAATGAATCACTAGCCTCATCGATATATGGTGAAGAACCAATGTATCCAACACCTCTTTCAGAAAATGTCGACTTCAAATTGCTTCCACTAACGCTTGGTACTACAACACCCATGATGTTACGGCGTTCAACTTCAACTTGCGGAGTTGCCGTATTTGCTATTGCAGCAGCACGAACAGCTAAACCACCCTCAATCGCATTAGCTAAGTCAATACGTTGCTTTGCTAGTCGATAAGTATCGGTAAGGTCACGCTTTGCCTCAATCATTTCAGACAACAACTTACGGAATTCATGGAAAAGACCATCACGCTTCATCTTGAGAAGTTTATACCCGTTTTTGGTTTGCTTAATGCGCCCCTTGAGCTTGATAAGTTCGCTGCGTGTTGGTTTAATATCAACTGCCATAACTTTCACCTCTCTTCAATTAATTGTTAGAAAATTCACTTCCTGTTATCAGGGTGATACTTGTCAATCCACTTTTGGTCCAAACGTACTAGGTACTTGGTATCAATTGCAGACATTAAAGTCCAACATAGGTCAAGTGTTTCATCGATACTACGATCTTCATCACGAGATTGGCGAAGGAACTTATCTTCGAAAACTCCTGAGAAATCTAGAAGTTGCTTATCACGTTCATTGAGTGCATCTTCACCAACAATTGCAACTAGACCCCGTAATTCACGGCCTTGAGCGTATGCAGCATACATTTGGTCGGAAACTGACTTGTGGTCTTCACGTGTTGTCTTCTCACCAATACAGGAGCCCATTAGACGGGACAAAGAAGGTAATACGTTGATCGGCGGATAGATACCTTGCTGGTGTAATTCACGAGAAATTACCACTTGTCCTTCAGTAATATATCCAGACAAGTCCGGAATCGGGTGAGTAATATCGTCACCAGGCATTGTTAGAATCGGGAATTGAGTGATTGAACCCTTCTTACCCTTAATCAATCCCGCACGCTCGTAAAGCATTGCTAAATCAGTGTACATATATCCCGGATATCCACGACGTCCAGGTACTTCTTCACGAGCAGCCCCTATTTGGCGTAGAGCATCACAATAATTTGTCATGTCAGTATAGATAACCAGTACGTGGTAATCCTTCTCGAATGCAAGATATTCTGCAGCAGTTAGAGCAAGACGAGGAGTAATAATACGCTCAACAGCAGGGTCATCCGCTAAGTTAACGAATAATACCGCCTTTTCAAGCGCACCAGTTCTCTCCAAATCAGCACGGAAGAAATTGTATTCTTCTGCAGTAATTCCCATAGCACAGAATACTACTACGAACTCTTCATCAGAACCTGTTAACTTCGCTTGACGAGCAATTTGCAATGCAATATCATTGTGCGGTAGACCTGATGCTGAGAAAATCGGCAACTTTTGTCCACGAACTAATGAAGTACAACAGTCAATAGCGGAAATTCCAGTTTGAATGAAATCGTGTGGGCTACGGCGACTAAACGGATTGATAGCTGCACCGATAATATCGTCATACTTTTCTGCAACGATATCTGGTCCACCATCACGAGGTCTTCCAGCACCATCAAGAATACGTCCGACTAAATCAGTTGAAACTGGGAGTTTGAAAACATCTCCTAAGAATGTCACACCAGCTTCTCTGTCAATCTTTGCAGTTCCTTCGAATACTTGTACGATAACTAAATCGTCAGATGTATCAAGAACTTGTCCGTTCTTTACAGTTCCATTGGATAATCGTAGAGATACGATTTCACCAAATGCAACAGGTTCAGTCTTATTCAAGAAAACTAGAGGTCCCTTGACGTCTGTAATTGTTCTATATTCCTTTCCAGTCATGATAATTCCCCCTCAGTTCTCCTCCACGGTAGCAGCGATTTCATCGTTCATGGTTTTGACCATGTCATCAATGGTATCGACATATCCTTTGTTCAAACGACCACGCATTAGATCTGAACGTGAAGGGACGTTTACTACATCCCCAAGTTGCGCTCCAGATGCCATTGCGGACTTAGCTGCTTCTTGGAATGATAAGATAGCCTTTGCCATCTTGTACTGCAAATTGATATCACAATATGCATCTACTTCGTGGAATCCGTTTTGTTGTAGGAAATACTCACGGATCATACGTGCGACTTCAAGTGTCAGTTGTTGGTCAACTGGAAGTGCATCAGAACCGACAAGTTGTACAATTTCTTGTAATTCAGATTCAATTTGCAACAATCCAGATAGTTCAATACGAACTTCTGGGAAATCTTGTGCAATGTTATCTCTAAACCATTGGTCAAGACTCTGCGGGTATAGTGAATATGAATTCAACCAGTTAATCGCAGGGAAGTGACGTTGTCTTGCAAGACCTGCATCTAGACCCCAGAAAACCTTGACAATACGAAGTGTACCTTGTGATACAGGTTCTGAAATGTCACCACCAGGAGGCGATACAGCACCAATTACAGTAATGGAACCGTCTTCACCATTCAATGTCTCAACACGGCCAGCACGTTCGTAAAACTCAGCAATACGAGTTGATAGGTAAGCAGGATATCCTTCTTCACCAGGCATCTCTTCAAGACGAGAGGAAATCTCACGCATTGCTTCTGCCCAGCGAGATGTTGAGTCAGCCATTAGAGCGACGTCATATCCCATATCTCGATAATACTCGGCGATTGTAATTCCTGTGTACACAGATGCTTCTCGTGCAGCAACAGGCATATTTGATGTATTTGCAATCATCACTGTTCTGTTCATCAATGGTTTTCCAGTATTTGGATCGATTAGATGAGGGAATTCATCCAATACTTCAGTCATCTCATTTCCACGCTCTCCACAACCGATGTAAACAACCAGTTGAGCATCGGAATACTTTGCTAGAGATTGTTGAGTAACAGTCTTACCAGACCCGAAAGGTCCTGGAATACCTGCTGCACCACCTTTTGCCAATGGGAAAAGGAAATCAAGAATACGCATTCCAGTAACAAGAGGAATTACTGGTGCATACTTTTGCTGGTATGGGCGAGGAGTTCGAACAGGCCACTTTTGCATCATCTGCATTTCAGTTCCGTCTTCGAAGGTACAGACGGTTTGTGTAACATTGAAATCTCCAGATTCAATAGACTTAACCACTCCACCATTTCCTGGTACGACCATAATCTTGTGAACGATGGTATCTGTTTCTTGAACATGTCCAATAACCTGACCTCCAACGACGCTATCTCCAACAGAGACTTGCGGCTCAAAGGTCCAAACCTTCTCTAGGTCAAATGCATCAGCATCTACACCACGAGTTAGGAAAACACCCATCTCTTTTTCAAGTGTAGGAAGAGGTCTCTGAATTCCATCATAGATTTGAGTTAGTAAACCTGGTCCAAGAGAAACTGAAAGAGTCTCACCGGTATTAACTACTAATTCTCCAGGGCGTATTCCAGATGTATCCTCGTAAACTTGGATAACAGCCTTATCGCCGTGTAATTCAATCACTTCGCCCATCAGTCCTTCCGTACCAACACGGACAACATCGTACATCGCCGCTTTCATGTCAATGGCGGTAACCACTGGACCGGAAATACGGTAAATCAATCCTTCATTTTTCATTTTTTATTCCTCCATTTTGTTTTGGAATTTCACTTCCATAGGTCGACTCCTATTGCCTTGCGAATTGTGTCTCGCAAAGTGGTGTCCTCCTCAGTACCGATACCAAGAACGATTGGGGAGACGGATGTTGAGAGTCTTTCACGAAGACGCTCAGGTAATGCGGCTTGGGTTGCGGAGTCAATTACGACAACCCCCACATTTTTGTTTGTTAGCAATCCTCTCAATGTTGAAGCCATGGCTTCATCATCTTCTGGATTGTAGAGAGTGGAAATTCCAGCAAGCTGGAATCCGAGTGTGAATTCTGGTGTACCGACTATTACGATCTCCATATTATCACCTCAGAGTATGTGTGCCTCTAACACTTCAG
>Ga0206679_10001265_pt1 | contig 20861 bp, 20 predicted proteins | sample M110012015metaG_FD_155464 | JGI IMG/M metagenome (GOLD analysis project Ga0206679, IMG submission 155464) | Ammonia-oxidizing marine archaeal communities from Monterey Bay, California, United States - M1 100m 12015 | ecosystem: Environmental > Aquatic > Marine > Intertidal zone | place: USA... | reverse complement strand
TACCCTGATGCCAACTTTGGCCCAACTACGCGGAAAGGGTTGGATGAAATTTTACGCTGGAATACCTGGAGCTGATGATGCCTCTGTCCCTACCGAGTTCTGATGACTGGGCAAAAAGATGTCTGAGTGATGGTGAGTTCCGGCTTGCATCACGTCATTGGAATGGCGGTGTTCGACTTAATATTGGCGATATGACGCTGGAACTGTTCCTTGCTGAGGGTGCGAAGTCTACGACCGATGAGAATCCCGGTGGAATGATCGAGATCTCCGGTTCAGGTGAGGTGTGGGAGAAAGTTGTTGCGGCGAATCCGGAACGATTCCACAACGATGTGATGGCAAACATTTCCCAGGGATGTGGCCTGCAAAGGCGTGGTGACGCCGTTGTGTTCGCGCAGTACTACGCCGCAGCCATGCGCGCGGTGGAACTGTTAAGACCATCATTGGCCGAATCCGGCGCCCTGCCGCAAACCCTGCCGCAAACCCTGCCGCATGACAATCGACCCCACGGTACGATTGATGCGCCGATAGGTCGCTATGTCCACCTGAACCTGGATGGTCATGACCACCGTATTTACTTTGAAGAAGCGGGGCAGGGAATTCCCCTGCTGATGCAGCATACGGCGGGCTGCCATAGTAGTCAGTGGCGTCACTTGTTTGAGTTCCCGGAAATCACGGAACGTTTTCGACTGATCGCTTATGACCTGCCGTGTCATGGTAAATCGGTACCGCCCGTTGGTGTGGAATGGTGGGATGAGCAATATCTGCTCAAAGGAGCGTTCCTGAGGTCGATCCCGGTCAAGCTCAGTGAGGCGCTTGGGCTGGTTGACCCTGTGTTTATGGGTTGCTCTGTCGGGGGGCTACTGGCGCTTGACCTGGCGCACAAACATTCGGATGTGTTCCGCGCCGTCATCTCGGTTGAAGGTGCATTAAAAATTGCAGGTAAGCTTACTGACTATGGCGAGCTGTACCACCCGCAGGTCAACAATGAGTACAAGGCTCGGCTCATGGATGGCTTAATGGCCACCTCATCTCCGAAGCCCTATCGAAAAGAAACAAGCTTTGTTTATGCCTGTGGCTGGCCGCCCGTGTTTCTTGGCGATCTGTACTACTATGTAGAAGAGTATGACCTGCGCCAGGATGCAGCGGAAATTGATACCAATGCTATTGGCGTTCACATTCTCTCGGGCGAATACGATTACAGTGGTACGTCCGAGCTGGGTAAAGCTGCGCATGAAGCGATACCGGGTTCTACCTGGCAAAATATGGAAGGGGTTGGTCACTTTCCTATGAGTGAAAACCCACAGGCGTTCAGGGAATACCTTTTGCCCATACTGGACAGGATTGCATCCTGAGGAGAGTTGATATGGCTGAGATACTAAAATACGGTGCAACCGCCAAATGGCTTCACTGGCTGGTCACTTTTATCGTCATCGTTATGCTGATTTTCGGGCCGGGTCTTGAGGACCTGCCCTTAGACGAGCGTGAACAGCTCATCATGGTGCATTCCGGTCTTGGCACTTTGGTGTTGATCCTCATGCTAATCCGCTGGCCCTGGAGATTAACCCATGATGTACCAGGCCCTGCGAGCACGATGGGCGCGTGGCAAGCCAGGTTATCAAAAATCATGCATTGGTCGTTCTACGTGCTACTGGTGCTGCAACCTGTCTTGGGGATTCTGCAGGCGATGTACATTACCGAATATGAGGTGGCTGCGTTCGGCCAGATCGCCTACTCGTCGATGGCTGTCGATAACGAACAGATGGCAAGAATCTTTCACATTGCGCATGGTGTTAACGGGAAACTACTGACGGTGCTGGTACTGGGTCACTTTGCTGCGGCGCTTTATCATCACTTCTGGCAGAAGGACAATGTGCTTCGAAGGATGTTGCCCTTTGGTAAAGTATCCGCGGACTAGCACTAGAACATCAATAGCATCACATAAGGTGAACACGTTAGTGTCACTATTTTAGCTGGAAGGAGATGGATATGAGTGATTTTGAAGACAAGGTAGTTGTCATTACAGGAGCAGGCGGAGGCCTGGGCAAAGCTCATGCACTTGAGTTTGCGCGTCGCGGCGCCAGGGTGGTGGTTAATGACCTGGGTGGCAGTGGAGATGGCGTGGGCTCCGGTGATGCTGCCGACATCGTGGTTGACGAAATCAAAGCGGCGGGTGGGGACGCAATAGCCAACAAGGCCAGTGTGTCGTCTAAAGAGGGCGCGCAATCCATTATTGATGATGCGGTCAATGCTTACGGCACCGTTGATATCCTGGTCAACAATGCCGGAATTCTTCGGGACAAAAGTTTCAAGAATATGGATATGGCGGACTGGGACATGGTGATGGACGTTCACCTAAACGGCTCTGGATATGTCACCCGCGCTGCGTGGCCGATCATGTATGAAAAAAACTACGGCCGAATTGTGTTCACCAGTTCAACTTCAGGGGTCTTTGGAAATTTCGGGCAGGCAAACTATGGTGCGGCAAAGATGGGCATGCTTGGGTTGATGAATGTGCTGGCTATCGAAGGGTTGTCGAAAAACATACGAGTCAATTGCCTTGCACCTGCGGCAGAAACAAGATTGATTGGTACGATCCCTGGCCGTGATGTTGACCCGGATAATCCCGATCCGATGCACCACCCCAGGCTCGTCACACCTGTTGTTCTGCTGATGTGCGCGGAAGACGCGCCAACCGGGCAAACGTTTCATGCTGGTAATGGTCGGTTTTCTCGAAGTGCAACGTTTGTTAACAAAGCGTTGGAGTTCGGTGCAGATGTTACTTTTGAAGACCTGCAGGAGAAGAAAGACCAGTTAATCGACATGTCCGGTTCTCGTGAGATGTCTGGATTGATTCGCGTCATGCGGCAGTCGAAGAAGTCTTAATGGCGCTGGTTTTTTATGTTCAACCGCTGTCTCCCTACGTACAAAGGTCAAAATCGCGTGATAGGAGAAGGGGGTTGAATTTGAAACCCCTTTGTCGGCAGGGGTTGGTGGGGGCGTCGATCGAAGACTTTATGGCCGCAAGCCCACGTTGAAGCCATCAGTTGAGGCCTGGCAGAAATTCGATTCTTTGGCCGGGCCCGGACGATATTGCTAAAACGATAGGGGAAAGAGCGGCCGACCAGGTTGCTGGCTAATGAAGCATTATCTTAACTTCGAGCCTGAAACCTAACCGGCATGCGGGTTAGGCCAGAGATAAAGTTACTCGACATCCATTCCAGGTCGCCGTTAATCTCGATATCACTCATCCTAACAAGCACTTCTCTGAGAATCGCGTCGATTTCGAGCCGCGCGAACCACTGACCCAGGCAAACGTGATGTCCGCCACCGAACGCAAGGTGTTTGTTAGGTGATCGCGTGATGTCCAATTGATGCGGATTGTCGAATACGTTTTCATCCCGATTCGCGGCACCATAGTAAAGAACGACTTTGTCATCGGCTTTCAGCGATTTTCCGCCAAGCGCTATGTCCTGTTTGACCGTTCGGCGCATGTAGATGACGGGTGATGTCCAGCGTAGTAATTCGTCCCTTGCGCCAGGCAGGTGCTTGTCTACATCCGACTGTAACAATGCAAGTTGCTCGGGATTCTTCAGCAGCTCATACATGCCCGTCGCAACCAGGTTTCGGGTCGTATCTCCACCCGCATCAATCAGCAGCATGAAGAACAGCAGAAACTCAGCATCTGTCAGTTTCTGCCCATCCATTTCAGCGGCCAGCAGTTTGCTGGCAAGGTCCTCGCCCGGGTTGGTGCGTTTATCATGGATAACACCCTGACCATACTCGAACATCTTCATGACGGCGTCCACAATGGCATTCTCCGGAAGAGATTCAGGCGCGGAATGAATCACCTCAGTAAGTTTATAAAGCTCGCGGCCATCGTCCAGTGGTAATCCCATTAGATCTGCAATCACGAAGCTAGGCATTTCACCGGCGATCTCAGAGACGAAATCGCATTGGTCTTTTTCCATCACTGCATCAAGGATCTTGGTTGCCAGCTCTTCAATGCGCGCGGTGTAGTGTTTTGCGGGCCCCTGGGTGAATTCACGGCTGATGAGCTTTCGATAGGCCGTGTGCTCTGGCGGATCCATCATCAGCATCATCTTTGCGTCACCAGAAAAGTTAGCCTGCGCGGGGTCGGGGTCCTGGATCATGATGGTGGGCTCAGAAGAAAACACCTTGGCGTTCCTACCGATGTCGTAGACATCTTTGTGTGTTGTTACGGCCCAGAACCCTGATCCTCCTGGTTCCTCATGCCAGAAAACAGGGTCATGTTCCCGAAGCCAGTCGTATTGGGCATGCGGGTGACCGCCCTTGAAACTATCAGGAGAGAGCAGGTCTATGTTCATTTTTCTGGGGCCAATGCTGGATTTAGAACACTCTATCACGGCTTTTCTCAGGGGTCAGAGCCTGACATGATGGGGGTAATTAGCACTACAGGAGAAATCGATGAGCGAGCCTGATTTTGATACATTTCCCCTCTGGCGAAGGGGTAATCAGTTCGAAGACTTTGAGGTGGACCAGGTGTTTAAACATCACTGGGGACGGACTTTGACCGCAGGTGATGCGACCCTGTTCTCCTCAGTCGCACTTCGATACTGTCCGCTTTACGTGAACGCCGAATATGCGAAATCCGAAGGGCACAGGGATATGGTGGTTGATCCAATGCTGGTGCTTGCGACGGTGATTGGTTTGTCGGTAGAGGACCTGTCTGAAGTGGGCGGCCCGTTTCTGGGGGTTAACGAGGTTGAGTTTGGCGCGGATGTATACCCTAACGACACCATCACTTGTATGAGTAAGGTCATCGACAAAAGGCAATCAGCCTCCAGGCCTGACACTGGCATTGTCACCTGGAGTACCTCTGCCAAAAACCAGTCGGGTAAGGTCGTCGTGAAGTACCAAAGAACCAACCTTGTCGCTAAGAGGAGCAAGCATGATGGCCCTTACCAGCGCTAACAATTATTTTGAAGACTTTGAGGTCGGTCAAAAAATACGTCATGCAAGAGGCGCGACAATCGATGAAGTTGAGAATCAATTGCTCACTAAACTTGTCATGAATACAGCCCAGGGTCACTGGAATGAAGATTCAATGAGCAAGTCTCCCTATGGTCAGCGACTGGTTTTCGGTTTTATTACAGCCTCGATGGTGATTGGCCTTGCGACGCAGGACACGGCAGAAAACGCGATCAAGGAACTGGGACTGAACAACCTCAAATTTAAAAAGCCGGTGTTTCACGGCGATACGGTCTATGCCTATACCGAGGTATTGGGCAAGGAAGATACCGGAGACGGTGGCGTGGTGACTTTCAAACACTGGGGTCTGAACCAGGAAAAAGTCGTGGTATTTCAGGGCGAGCGAAGGGTGCTGATCAAGAAACGGGGCGGGGTGAACCCTGATGGCTGATCGAACAGGACCGCTCAGTCATTTGACCATTATTGACTGCACCATGGCGCTGTCAGGTCCTTTTGGGACTTCCCTTCTGGCGGATCTGGGTGCCAATGTCATTAAGGTTGAACCACCTGCCGGGGATGGGTCGCGAACCGTTCCGCCGTTGCCCCCAGACTACGACAACCCGGGCGAAGATGAGCCCGCGGGTGTCGACTTCGGAGGCTACTTTGCGTCAATCAATCGAAACAAACGAAGCATTGTCCTGGATCTGAAAGACCCTGTAGACAAGGAAATTCTGCTTTCGATGTGTGAACAGGCAGACGCCGTTGTTGAGAATATGCGGGCGGGTGTCATGGATAAACTGGGTACCGGTTATGACGATATATGTAAACGGAATCCGGCGATTGTCTACGGCTGTGTTCGAGGTTTCGGCGACCCAAGGACCGGTGAAAGTCCCTACGTGTCATGGCCGGCCTATGACGTGGTCGCGCAATCCATGAGCGGTCATGCCAGTATCACTGGCCCCAAAGATGGTGCGGGCGGGTATCCTGGTGGGGTCAGTGTGGGTGATATTTATCCCGGTACGTTGATGGCATTGGGTGTCGTTGCAGCGATCCTTAGTGCCAGGGAGACCGGTGAGGGCCAGTTTCTAGATGTTGCCATGTACGATGCGATGTTGCTGTTTTCCGAAACAGTGATCGCAAATTACGGTTACAGTGAAAAAAAGCTTGAGCCCCGCGGCCAGCATCATCCAAACCTCATGCCTTTTGGGATATTTCCCGCCAGCGATGGTGCGGTAGCGATCGCTGCGGTGAATCCGAAACATTGGAGTATTTTGTGTGCGGCGATGGGGCGCTCAGATCTCATCGACGATGAGCGTTCGAAGAATGTCTACAAGAGAAAAACCAACCAGGTGTTCGTTGAAGCACAAATATCTGCATGGACATCATCTGTCAGCAAAGCTGAAATAGTTGCAGCGCTGGGTGGGGTGGTTCCCTGTGGCCCGGTAAACACCGCCGGTGATATCTATAACGATCCGCATGTGGCGATTCGGGAGATGATTACCCGTTTCCAGCTGCCCGGCGCCAACCCTGAGGTGTCCATCGTGGGGTCGCCCATCAAGTACACAAAAACCAAGACGGGTTTCTACCAGAGGCCCCCTTTGCTGGGCGAGCACACGGATGAGATCCTCGATGAATTTAACCTGTCGAGAAAAAAATGAGCAGCACTCAAGGCTACATGACGGAAGAACGCAAACTGATACAGGCAACCGCTCGGGAGTTTACAACCCGTGAAGTTCTGCCCCTTGCGAATGCGCTTGATCCAGAAAAAGGCGAAATGCCCAGAGAACTGATCAACAAAATGGGAGAGCTTGGATATTTTGGAATCCTGATTCCCGAGAAGCATGGGGGGTTAGGTCTTGGTGTGTTCGAGTATTGCCTGGTGGCAGAAGAACTCGCCAGGGGCTGGATGAGCGTTGCCAGCATCATTGCCCGGGGCAATAGTTTCTATCGGTCAGTCCCTGGGTTCGGTTCCGAACGGGAGGAAAAGGTTGCCCGCATGGCGGTGGGTGATTATCTGGGCGCATTTGCCATGAGTGAACCCGGTGCAGGTTCGGATATGGCGGCGGTCAGTTGCCGTGCAGTTCGAGATGGTGATGACTGGATCATTAACGGAAACAAGTATTGGTGTACGTTCGCTGATGGCGCCGACTTTATCAGTGTGATCTGTCGCATAGAGACTGATAGCGAGAGTCGTCAGGCCGGGATAAAAAGTATTCCTGTGGAGAAGCCGCGGGGGCAACTGCCTGAAGGTGTTCAGGGTAGTCCGATACCAAAAATTGGTTACCACGGATGGAAGACCTGGGAGCTCCATTTCGATAATGTTCGCGTTCCCGCCATTGATTCACCGTTGGAAACAGGTGGAGCGAAAGGGATGGATGGTGGTTTTGTCGGTATCCAGCAAGGTCTGGAGGTGGCGCGAGTACATACGGCGGCACGATCCATCGGCGCCGCCCAGGGTGCAATGAATGTCGCCATCGACTACGCCAATGAGCGGGAGCAGTTTGGACAGCCTATTGGTAAGTTCCAGGCAATTCGCTTTAAGGTCGCGACCGCTGCGACCGAAATTGAGGCTGCAAGGCAGCTTATGTACTACGTTTGTAATGAAATTGATTCTGGCCGACGTTGCGACAAGGAAGCAGCGATGGTGAAGTATTTCGCCGCGGAGATGTCTGAGCGAGTCACGTCTGACTGTCTTCAGATTATGGGAGGAGCGGGCTATACCACACACTATCCGGTCGAGCGATACTGGCGCGATGCAAGGCTGACCAAAATATTTGAAGGCACGTCTGAAATCATGCAACGCATTATCTCTGACAGGATAATGGGTAAATAGCGTAAAGGTATGGTGAAATGAATCGCCTGCTGGACTGCAAAATGTTTTCATAGGCCATTAGCAGTAAGTGCTCTACGCAGCGCCTTGCTTCAGGTAAACTTCGCCCTCCAGAAATTTAGCGTTTCCCGTAAAATCACTATGAGTGAAGTTGCCCCGGAAAACCGGGAAAAAGGTAAGTCCCTCAAACCACTGCGGTCATTGGTGCCGTTTATTGCGCCTTACAAGGGGGTTTTGGCCATTGCCATCTTGGCGTTGCTCATCTCCTCAGCAGCGCTGCTGGCTATGCCGATGGCTGTCCGCAATGTTATTGACCATGGGTTTTCTGTTGAGGATGCCGCGAACGTAGACCGCTATTTTTTCATTCTGCTGGTCTTTGCCCTGGTCATTGGTTTTTTTGGTGCCGCGCGATCCTACTTTGTGAACTGGCTGGGGGAAAGAGTCGTCGCTGACCTGCGCAGCAAGGTCTTTGCGCATGTGATCTATATGGATCCCACGTTCTTTGAAACGACAAAAATCGGAGAAGTCCTGTCGCGCCTGACCGCTGATACAACGCTTATCCAATCTGTATCGGGCGTCAGTATTTCAATTGTCCTGCGGTCATCGATTCAGTTTGTCGGCGGCTTGCTGCTGCTGGGTTACACCAACATTGAGTTAATGGGCATTCTGCTGCTGATCTTTCCACTGATTGTGTTACCGATTCTTGTCGTTGGGCGATGGTTACGAAGGCTTTCGCGCGATACCCAGGACAGAATTGCGGATGCCAGCGGCCAGGCCGCTGAAATACTCGGGAATGCAGAAACAGTGCAATCGTTCGTCGCAGAAGGTCTTGAGATAGAACGATTCTCTGACGCTATCCAGGAAAGCTTTCGAACGGCTGTCCGGAGAATCAAGGTGCGAGCGCTGTTAACGACGGTTGCGACAGCCAGCGTGTTTGGTGCATTGATCTTTGTGCTCTGGCTAGGAGCGAAAGAGGTGCTGGGAGGAACAATAACCGGTGGTGAGCTTGGTCAGTTTGTTTTGTATGCAATGTTTGTTGGTGTTGCCGCGGGAGCCTTAAGTGAAGTATGGGGAGAGGTGCAGCGAGCAGCCGGTGCGATGGAGCGGCTGACGGAGTTATTGCAGATGGAATCGAATATCCGGGCGCCTGAAAACCCTGTCGAGTTACCTAAACCGTGTAACGGTGCAGTCAGTTTTGAGCAGGTAGATTTCAGCTATCCGTCCCGGAAAAACGAATTTGCGGTCAGGGATTTCTCACTTGATATCAGGCCCGGTGAACATGTCGCGTTTGTGGGGCCATCTGGCGCAGGTAAAAGTACGGTATTTCAACTGTTACTCAGGTTTTACGACCCGCAGTCCGGTCGGATTTGTATTGATGGTGTAAACATAAACCTTGCTGATCCTAAGGACGTGAGGTCTGCCATGGCGATGGTTCCCCAGGATTGTGTGATCTTTGGCGATAGCGCCGCGGAGAACATTCGCTTTGGTCGTCCCTACGCGACCGATACGCAGGTTATCGAAGCAGCCACGGCGGCGTCGGCCGATAGCTTTATTAGTGAGCTTCCCGATGGCTATCAAACCTACCTGGGAGAGAAGGGTGCCAGATTGTCCGGCGGCCAGAAACAGCGAGTTGCGATTGCTCGTGCAATTCTTGCGGATCCAGCCATTTTACTGCTCGATGAAGCTACCAGCGCCCTGGATGCGGAAAGCGAGCGGTTGGTCCAGTCGGCGTTAGATACATTGCAGAAGAACAGAACCACCCTGGTCATTGCTCACCGGCTTGCAACAGTGCTTCAGGCCGACAAGATTGTCGTTCTGGATGCCGGCAGGATCCTTGATGTAGGCAGCCATGGTGAACTTGTGACCCGTAATGCAATCTATGCGCAGATGGTCGAATTACAATTCGGAGAATCTGCTATTCCAGCGAAAGTGCAGTCAACAGGCACTACCTGATAGGTTTCGACCTGAGACTGATCTTGAGTGAGACATTTGCTCCGTCAGCCCAGGCCGTTTTTAATTCGTTCAAAAGCACCGCAGAGCTCGTCCGTAACAACGGTAAGGATTTCTTGCATCGCAACACTAATATGATCAATCTGAGCTCTGACGGCTTTGATCGAGGTCAATCTCCTGCAGGTAAACTGGGGTAATTTTAAGGCTCCTCGAATGACACCCGGAAATATAGCGAGTAGCATTCCCGTAAGAGGTGAACAATGACAAAACCCGTAGCCGTGGTGATTGGTGCCACGTCCAAGTGGCAATCTGATGGTCGCAATACCCGAATGGTCCACGGTGGGAACATCCCTGACGACGAATTGCCGCTATCGATACGGTGGGGCGTCGGGGGCGCCATTGCGCTGAAATTTGCGCGCGAGGGTTTCCAGGTAGTGCTTACCACCAGAAACAAGCCTAATGCTTCGGCGCTGGAGGCGGCGATAGATTCTGAGGGGCTTGACTGCAAGACAGTGGAGCTGGACCTTGAGTCCGATGATTCGATTTCAACTGCCTTCGAGACAGTCAGGAGCGAATTGGGTGATCCGGAAGTTGTGGTACTAAATGCAGGATATCTGGAGGGCAGGGATCTTCCTCCAGAAATGGAGCTGCTCGAACACATGCCGGTTGAGCTTTTTGAAACAGCACAAAACATATCGAGCCGGGGTCCATTTCTGGTGGCAAAGGAAATATTACCTGCGATGAGGAAGCGCGGTCAGGGCTCTTTCCTGATCACAAACAATGCCGCTTCGCTGAGGGGCAGGAAGCGACGGACCGGTGAGTCGCTCTACTACCCCAGAGTTATGATGCGCACCCTGGCGCAGGTGTTAACGGAAGAGTATTCGGAGTTTGGCGTTCACGTTGCCAATGTCGTCGTGGACGGGTTGATCGATTCGCCAGGAACTCGCGCATTGCCCATGGCACAGACGAAGCCTGAAATGATTATCAATCCGGCTGCTATTGCTGATGCATTTTACTATTTGCATACCCAGGACAGGTCCTGCTGGACACACGAATTGCAACTGACACCTTTTTCCGCTCGACCCAGTTTTTAACCGCGGTTTTTATTTTATGACTGTTAACTTATGACTGTTAGCTTATGAGAAGGGATCCGATGGAAGACGCCAGACTAAAAGCGCTGACAGACGTAACGCTTGTAGGGGCGGCGGTGGATCTTGTGCTGGGAGTACTTAAGATATTTCTCGGCGTCGTGGAAAATTCGCAGGCACTCGTCGCTGATGGGATCCATTCAATATCCGATCTCGTCACAGACGGCATGGTGCTGGTGGCGGTCAGACAAGGTAATAAAATGGCTGATGAGGATCATCCTTATGGCCATGCCCGGATCGAAACGATCACCACAGTCTTGCTAGCGCTCGCGTTGTTTCTCGTTTCGTTTGGTATCGTGGATAGCGCCCTGGATGTTTTGTCCGAGCCAGTCAGAGATGTGACGCCAGGGTGGGTTGCCCTGGCGGTTGTCATGGTGTCGGGGCTGAGTAAGGAATACATCTTCCACTACACGACCAAAGTGGCCAAATTGCATCAATCTCCCATTCTTGTGGCTAACGCCTGGCACAGTAGAACCGATGCGATTTCATCAGTGATGGTGTTCGTGGGTATCGCCGGGGCGATGTTGGGATTACCAGAGCTGGATGCGCTAGCGGCGATTGGTGTCGCCGTCATCATCGCCAAGGTTGCCTGGGATCTGGGTGCGCCCAGTGTGCAGGAGTTGGTAGACAAAGGGATGGATCGGTCTTATCTCGACGATCTTGAGGAAGCCGTTGGCAAGACCCATGGTGTTAAGGGGTTTCATGCCTTAAGAACGCGTCGGATGGGTGCGAGTGTATTGGTTGATGTACATATTGCTGTCGATTCGATGATTACAGTTTCCGAAGGTCATCAGATTGCGGAGCAGGTGAGGTTTGGTCTGACGGAACAGTTCCCTGAGATCAGTGACGTTGTCGTCCACGTGGATGCTGAGGATGATGTGTTCGATGACACGTTGCCAGATAGGGGTGAGTTGTTGCGTCTCCTGGAGCAATGCTGGAAGGAGTACTCGCCAGCACAGAATATCCTGAGGACGAATCTGCACTACCTGAACGGGTCTATCAGGCTGGAAGTCTGCTTGCCGTTCACCCTCGCGAGTTCACCGGCTGCGGCACGTGAGATAGCAGACAACCTTAAGCGCCGTGCGATGGAGTTTGTCCCGCAAATCACCGAGGTTCAGGTGTTGTTTGCTGCAGATGATGATTAAGAAGGAATCGAATCAACCTGTAGAGATCAAACGAATTGAGTCGGTGGCGTTAGCCACGTCCTTGATTAGACAATCGACAGGCCTCCATCGATCGGTAGAGATACGCCGGTAATGTAACCAGCTTTTTCCGAGGCCAGGAATGCCGCAGCATGAGCGACGTCCCAGGCACTGCCCATTTTTCTGCCGAGCGGCACTCGCCTGTCTCGTTCAGCGATGACTTCATCCCTCGGTTTGCCCGATTGAACCCTTCCTTCGACCGCCATGGGCGTATTCATCAGGCCAGGAAGAATGACATTGGCTCTAATGCCGTATCTGGCGTTACCGGCGGCAAGCTGCTCCGTGAGTGCTATGACCGCTGCCTTGGTGGTTTTGTAGCCAACTAACGGGAAAGGCTTAATCGCCGCCAGAGACGAGATATTAATGATGACTCCAGAGCCAGCTTCTCTCATATGAGGTAGCACATGTTTACTGGTGAGGACCATCGAACGAAGGTTGATAGCCACCATGTTATCGAAGCCTTCGGGGGTTATTTTTTCAACGCTGGCATCCTGGCCTGCAATGCTGACACCGACATTGTTGTGCAGGATGTCGATTCGCCCCCATTTCTGTACGACCGTACTGACGAGATTCTTGATTCCGTCTTCATCACGGACATCCAGTTCGTAGGCAAATGCTTCAAAACCTTCGGCGACAATCAGTTTGACTGTTTCTTCTGCGGACGACAGAAACCTGTCTGCGACAGCTACCCTGGCCCCTTCGCGGGCGAATAGAATTGCGGTTGCCCGCCCATTACCGATGGTTTCACCCGGTGTCTGTCCGCCGCCAACGACGATTGCGATTTTGTTTTCCAGGAGTAGTTTGTTTTCCAGCGGCATTTTTATCCCCCACTTTGATGGTGATGGATAGCTTACACCGAAAAAAAGGTTTGTATCGCTCCTAAATATAAGTACTATGGTCATGACTATGGTCATATTAGAAGTGAATATGAAAACAATCAAAGCTTCCGAATTTAAAGCCAAGTGCCTCAGCCTGATGGATGATGTGGCGCAATCCGGCGAAGAAATTGTCGTCACAAAGAATGGCAAACCAGTTTCCAAGCTTGTTCCAATTAAAAGCAAACCACGTGAGGTCTACGGGCTACACAGGGGAATGTGGCAGTTGATGGATGAACTGGTTGAACCAGTCAATGAGAATTAGGATGGAGACTAAAGACACACAGTGTTTTGGATCGCCAGGAAGATGTCCAGGCTTCTGATGATCTTGTTAGATACCCACGTGCTGGTCTGGCTGGACCAGGGTTCTGAGCACCTTGGAAAAAGAGCGCGCCGGATGATTGAGCAGTCGCACCAACAAGAAGAGATTGCTATCGCATCCGTTTCCTTTTGGGAGATAGGAATGTTAATCGAAAAGGGACGTCTCGCATTTGAGGGGTCACTGATTGAATGGAGAGTGTCGCTGCTCAAGAGTGGATTCGTTGAACTACCAGCTGATGGTAAGGTAGCGCTCGCTGCAGCGAGTCTGAAGGAATTTTCAGGCGACCCCGTCGACAGATTGATTTTCGCAACCGCGCTGAATCAGGAAGCGAAATTAGTGACGGCTGATGATCGTATGTTAGGTCATCGCGGTCTGAAAACTATTAACGGATTGATTTAAACCTGCGGAGGAAGCAATGAGAGCCATTGTGTTTAGTTTGTTGGTGTTTGTACCGCAGGTATTCGGTGTAACGCCCGGGTTTCCTCTCGAACTGATGGAACCCACCGATATCCGGGACATTGAACGTCTGGATTACGAGGTCGTTAGACTCAACGCCAAGATCAAGCAGTGCGCGGCAGCGGGCCTCGCGCCGGCGATGGAATGTCACTGCTTCTATCCCAATAAGCTTGCGTCTGCTATTAATGTTTATCAGACGGTGCTCGAAAAACACCCTGACTGGGAGAACCGAGCCGTTCTCTGGTGGGATAGTGCAACAACGATACCCTCAAACCTTCATTTGGGGGGGGTGAAACTCACGATTGAGAAACCCTGCCAGAATCTGGTCAGTCTATGACTGCATTGTGGCGATCGCTTTCGCTCGTTCGGCGATAAAACTGTAAAACTCAACTGGATCTTTAAGGCGAGTTATTTGGGGCGGTTCTCCCTCACCCGCTGCAGAGCCTGTAATCAGCGCGTTCTTCCCTTTTATTTCCATGCTCAGATCCTGTTCAACAAAAATGGAACGTGTTATAAAAGTTTATCATTTAGACGGGGTTCTGGTCATGGCGCTATACGACAACCTATTCGAGCCGTTAACGATTGGTCCAACTAAGTTAAAAAACCGAATCGTTCGCTCTCCCCATGGAACAGGGCTGGCTGGGGAAGACCTGATTTCGTACCACGAAACGCGGGCAAAAGGTGGGGTTGCGATGTCGACTATCCAGGCGACTGGTATCCATAAGAGCGCGCCGCAGGGAATTCCGCTGCATACGGACGCTTGCAAACCGTTCCTGACTGAGATCTCCGACAGGATCAGGCCTCACGGAATGAAGCTCTTTATCCAGCTTTACCATCCCGGAGCGGGGATGCAGGGCATGCCGGAAAACTGGTCGGCCAGTGCTGTCCCTAATCCCATGGCAGGGATCATGCCGGTTGAGATGACCAAGGCCATGATTGATGATGTTGTCGGATCGTTTGCCCTGGCGGCGGCCAGAGTCAGGGACTGCGGCCTTGACGGCATTGATATTCATGCTTCCAGTGGTTACCTGATACACGAGTTTCTCTCACCTGCGCTGAACAAGAGAACGGACGAATATGGCGGCAGTCTTGAGAATCGAATGCGGTTCATGTTTGAAGTGATCGAGGCTGTTCGAGCCGAAGTTGGTGATTCGGTTGTTGTAGGGGTTCGTTTGCCGAACGAGGATTACGTGCCGGGTGGTCTGACGGCAGATGTCAATGCAGACATTGCCAGGGCGGTTGATCCTGTTGCGGATTATATTTCGCTGCATATGGGCGCTTACTGGCGATTTCATAAACTGATTGCACCGTCTGACGAACCGCTGGGGGTCGAGATGCCGGCCAACAGTGTGATTAAACCTTTCATCACCAAACCTGCCATGGTCACTGGTCGCATCATGACGCTTGATCACGCGAGCGCCATTGTGGCAAGTGGTGAGGCAGATATGGTTTCCATGGTGCGTGCCCTGATTGCTGACCCAAACCTTGTTAACAAGGCTCGGCACCGCGAGGAGAACACAATACGTCCCTGCATCGGGACTAATATGGGGTGTGTCGGTCAGTTAATGTCAGGTGGCCGGTTGGGATGTGTTGTTAACGCTTCCGCGGGAAAGGAACAGATACTGACGTTTGAGCCTCAGGACAGGGTAAGCCAGCCGAAGAAAATTCTGGTGGTAGGCGGTGGTCCCGCAGGCATGGAGTTTGCCAGAACTGCGGCGTTGCGTGGTCATCAGGTCGAGCTTCATGAAGCGATGAAAACGCTTGGTGGCCAGGTTGTCATGGCAAGGTCCGCCCCTAAACGCGGTGACATTGGCACCATAGTGGATTGGTTAGCAGAGGAGCTGGAGACGCTGGGGGTTGATGTTCATTTGAATTCTTACGTCGACGAGGAGTTGGTTTCCCAGATCGCGCCAGATGAAATTGTCCTGGCGACGGGAACAACACCGCGCACGGACGGTATGCAACAGGCAACACCAGCGAGCGAAATACCCGGGTTTGATCTCCCACATGTCTACTCATCCTGGGACCTGCTCGGGTTTGGGGATGTTACGCACATTGAGGGTCCAGCGCTGGTATATGACGATACCGGAACATTTGAAGCTATCTCGATTGTTGATATTTTGTTGGAGAGAGGCGTACACGTCACGATGGTATCCAGAAATGATTCAGTCGGTGCCAGGCTTAACTATCCGCCTGTTACCGCGGGTGCTGCAAGGGAACGGCTGTATTCTGGTGATTTTGATTTTGTGGGTTCGCATCACGTGCTTGGCATTAGTAAGAGCGAAGTTGAAATAGGGGTCCTGTTTACAGAACGAAGCCGTAAGATTCCGGCGAAGACGGTGGTATTTGTCGGCTTCAATGAGCCGAGTCGAGAGCTCTGGCAATCACTTCAGGGAAATGGACCACCCGCGCACATGATTGGTGATGTCCGTGGCAGGAACAGCATCCTGACCGCCATCCACGCGGGGAATGAACTTGGCAGGAGTATTTGACAGTGAAAATCCTGACAGCGGTGCAACAGCAGAGGCGGGAGCGTATTCTTCTTAGCACGAGGGACCAGTTGTCTCAGTTCGGATATGAAGGTCTGAACATGCGCGAGCTTGCTGTGATTGCAGATGTATCGACATCTACCCTGTACAACCTTTACCAGAGCAAAGACACACTGATACTCGCTGCGCTTGAAGACCAACTGGCAGATATCAACGCGGTGGTTGCTGAAACTAACACGTCGGGTCTTGGTCGTTTTCTGGCGCGCGTCGATGCGGTCGCTGATCAGATTGTAGAAACGCCTAAGTATGCGGAAGCGATGGGCAAGATGTTGTTCGGTGCAGATGCCCATGACCCGATCGTTCAACTGCTGATTGGGTCGTCATTATCTTTCAACAGGGAAGAACTAGCTGAAATGGCTGATTGCGGTGAACTTCGACAAGAAACAGACAGAAATTTTCTGGCCCGATCGCTTTCTTCAACAGGGTGGTCAACGGTCCTGATGTGGATGAAAGGCTATGTCGCTTTGCATGATTTCAAGCAGGAGTATGTGAGAAACGCCGTCACAGTGATGTTGCCGTATGTCACCCAGGCTGCCGAAGTGAGATTGCGACAACGCCTTTAATCAAATAGTCAGGTAATGACTTTTTTCGATCGAAGTACTTCAAGATCTGCTTCGGTCAGGCTGAGCATTTCAGTCAGCACCTGGTTTGTATCCTGGCTAAGGTCATGTACATCATGAATCTCCGGTGGAGGGATATCCTTGAAACGGATCGGTGTCTGGAATTGGGATATTTCACCGATCTCCGGGTTATCACGTTTCAGCAAGGAACCCCGCACCAACATATGTTTGTCTTCAAGTGATTCCGGAATAGTCTGGACGGGTGCGCAGATCACACCATTTTCCTGGCTTATCCTGAAAATATCCTCCCGGGTGTGTTGACCGGTCCACGCATTAACAATGCGATCAACCTCATCGATATTGGTGCTGCGAGATTTCATGTTAACGAAACGCTCGTCTTCGGCCAGTTCGGGTTGACCCATTGCATTGCACATCTTCATCCAGTGGCCTTCCCGTATACAGATAATGGCAACGTGACCATCTAGCGCCCGGTAAACATTGTAGGGTGCGATCGCTTTTGAGGGATGTCGGCTGCCAGACCTGGGTAGTTCATGCCCGACACTGTAGTAAGAGCCGATGACAGTAGACAGGGTAGGGAAGACGCAGTCCTGCATAGAGATATCGACCGTTGCGCCAACATCTGTATGTTGTCTCGAATACAGAGCAGTAACGATTCCGCTGTATAAGTGGACGCCGGCGAGGAAATCAACAAATGCAGCGGGAGTTTTAAGCGGTGGCCCACCTTCTTCGCCAGTGCTGCTCATGACACCCGACATGGCTTGCAATGTTATGTCCATTCCCAGGTAGTTCTTATAGGGCCCGTCCATTGAGCCGTAGCCGGTGCCCATTGCGTAAATCAGTTGGGGATTAAGCGCTCGCAGATGTTCTGATCCGAGGCCATATTTCTCCATGGTACCCGGGGCAAAATTCTGCAGAAGAACATCCGCTTCCATGACCAGCTCTTTGATGATGTCCTGTGCTTCAGATGTTTTGATGTTCAGGGTAATGCATTCTTTATTGGCATTCAGGCTGGAGAATGGATAGGTGGCGGCGGTCGCCCTGCCGCGGGCTCGTAGCGTTTCCCCTATCAGGGATTCAATTTTAATCACCCTGGCACCGGCTTGCGCGAGCAGGAAACCGCAATAGGGCCCGTTGTAAACCTGGCCAAAATCCAGGACCGTAATGCCAGTAAGGGGTTGCTGGTTCATTTTTATTTTGCTCCTTCAACAAAAAGGCCCTGTGAACAGGGCCTTTTTGTTATTACCAGTATCTGGCGTTACATCTGCATTGATTTGATTTCTACGAACTCAGCCAGTGCGTGAGGACCAAGCTCCCGACCATTGCCGGATTGCTTGTAACCACCGAATGGTGCGTTTATGTTGAAGCCGCCACCGTTAACTGACACCTGGCCAGTACGGATCTGTTTAGCAACGCGTTTCGCACGATCAGGGTCACCAGACCACACAGCGCCAGCCAGACCAAAAATGCTGTCGTTGGCGATGTCGATGGCTTCTTGCTCAGTGTCATAAGGCAGGATCGCAAGTACTGGGCCGAAGATCTCTTCCTGGGCGATAACCATATCGTTTCTGACATCAGAGAAAACCGTTGGCTGGACAAAGTAACCCGTGTTACGTCCTTCTGGAGGCGTTGTTCCTCCTGTGGCCAATGTCGCGCCTTCATCAATACCTTGTTGGATGTAATTTTTGACGGTATCGAGCTGAGCTTTGGAGGAAACCGGACCCATGGTGACCCCTTCTTCAAAGGCGCCGCCGACTTTCGCCGCTTCGGCTGCCGCTTTAGCCGCTGAAACTGCGACATCCTGCATGGCACGTGGGACAATGAGCCTTGAAAGGGCGGCACATACCTGACCGCTATTCAGGCAGATACCACCACCGGCCGCTCCGGCAGCTTTAGCAACATCGGCGTCGTCGAGTACAATAGAGGCTGACTTGCCACCTAGCTCAAGGCCAACTCGTTTAACAGTTTGAGCTGCCAGTTGTCCTACTCTTTGGCCGGCTTCTGTAGAACCGGTCAATGAAACCATGTCCACGTCTGGGTGAGTACACATTGTCTCGCCAATGGTACGGCCAGGTCCTGTAACAAGATTGAACACACCTGCAGGGAATCCACACTCCTCCATCAATTGTGCAAAGTAATAAGCCGTTAGGGGAGTATCTGAACTGGGCTTCAGTACCATGGTGCATCCTGCAGCCAGTGCTGGCATTACCTTGGCAACAATCTGGTGAAGCGGGAAGTTCCAGGGTGTGATAAATGCGCATACGCCGATAGGTTCCTTGACGATCACCGAGTTGCCCAGTTGTTCTTCTTTTTCCATCTCGAACGGAACGTCAACGTAGGAACTCACGACACCAACACCCATGCCACCGTGTACGGCGATACTGGTTTGCAGAGGCGTACCCAGTTCGAGTGCGCAGAGCTCACCGATCTTGGCCATGTTTGCGGTAACTTTTTCAGCGAGTTTTTTGATCAGTGCTGAACGATCTGCTGCTGAACTTTGCCCCCAGGTCTTAAAGGCTTCTTTTGCGGCAGCGATAGCGGCGTTGATGTCATCGTCGTTTCCGCTGGGTACTTCACCACAGATTTCTTCGGTGGAAGGATCTATTACTTTTAGTGTGTCTTTGCTGTTGGGTGCGACCCATTGGCCGTTAATGTAGAGCTTGTCATGTGTAATCATGTGTCGCCTCGGTTTGCCGATGATAGGAAAATTGAACCACGGATAAAATCATACCTGACTGTTTTGCGCAACGTGTTTAATCGTGGCGAGAGGGTAGGGTCGGCGGGTGGGGTCGGAGTAGAGTGCCGGAGTAATTACTCTGACCCCGTTCTGGACCCCGTTCCTGCCTCGTTCCTGGGGGTCCTGGCCCCCGATCCTGCTTACACCCGTTCGATGATGATGGCGGGTGCCATACCACCACCGGTACACATCGTGATAAGCGCTGTGTTCAGGTCGCGTCGCTCAAGCTCATCCAGTGCCGTGCCGATCAGGATTGACCCGGTCGCACCGATTGGATGACCCAGCGCCATGGCGCCGCCATTGACGTTCACCTTCTCAGGGTCCAGTTTCAGGTCCCTCATGAACTTGGCTGCAACCACAGAAAAAGCTTCGTTGACTTCAAATAGGTCAATATCATCAGCCGTCATACCAGCTCTTGCCAAAACCTTGTTAGCAGCGGGACCGGGTTCGTTCAGCATCAGCGTAGGGCTTCCACCTACTGTGGCGATTGCCCTGACCCTTGCTCTTGGTTTCCAGCCAACCCTGGCTGCGTATTCCTTTGAAGCCATGATGATTGCTGCAGCGCCATCTACGACACCGGAGGAGTTACCAGCGTGGTGGATGTGATTAATTTTCATGTCCGGATAGGCTCGTTTGACGAGTTGGTCAAAGGTCTCGCCGGTTTCGTCGATCGCCACCTGCATGAACTTGTCAAAGACCGTATCTAACTTGGCCAATGATTCCATGGTGGTACCCGGACGAGGAAACTCTTCAGCTTCCAGCGCAATGGAGCCGTCGTCGTTCCGAACCTTGATCAGGCTCTTATCGAAGTAACCGTTATCGATGGCGTGCTTTGCACGTTTTTGGCTTTCGACGGCCAGTGCATCGACATCTTCACGAGTAAATCCATCAAGTGTGGCAATCATGTCGGCGCAGATACCCTGGTGGGGTTGAGCATGAAGGTTTCGAAGGTGCAGGTTGCTGCCATCAACGGTGCGGTTTTTATCCGCACGTGGAACCGTTGGTGTGTAGGACATCATTTCCACACCACCGGCAACGCAAAGGTCATCCATGCCGCTCATCAGGTTTGCCGCTGCGATGTTGACGGAGGTAATACCTGACCCGCAGAAACGGTCCAGCGTCATTCCACAGGCCTTGTCGCTCCAGCCAGCATCAAGTGCTGCCATCCTGCCGACGCAGGATCCCTGCTTGCCAATCTGGGATGAACAGGCAACAACGACATCATCAATTTCTTCTGTGTTCAGGTCGTTTCGGTTGCCGATCT
>Ga0206679_10001264_pt1 | contig 20870 bp, 34 predicted proteins | sample M110012015metaG_FD_155464 | JGI IMG/M metagenome (GOLD analysis project Ga0206679, IMG submission 155464) | Ammonia-oxidizing marine archaeal communities from Monterey Bay, California, United States - M1 100m 12015 | ecosystem: Environmental > Aquatic > Marine > Intertidal zone | place: USA... | reverse complement strand
TTTAGATAATCAGAGAGAATTAGTTATAGAGAGAGAAACAAAAAGTAAGGGAGTCTACTTTGTAGAACTTAACATAAATAACCACAAAATATTTAAGAAAATTACTTTACAATAATTCCTGGTTTTTTGTAAAATAGACAATCTTTCTAAACAGGTTTTTCACAATTTTATGTGAATAAGACTTTTCTTAATTGTAAAAAAATCCCATTAATTCTAATAAAAAACACATCATAAATTGACTGTTTTTATCTAGAAACTTAAAATAATCAAAAAAAACAAACTTCCTTTTCTTTATACTAAAAGAAATTACTACATTTGCCGACCGTTTTAATAAGAAAATTAAGGTAAAGAAAATTATGCCAACAATACAACAGTTAGTAAGACAAGGAAGAACTAAATTAAAGAAGAAGAGTAAATCTTTAGCTTTAGATAGTTGTCCTCAAAGAAGAGGTGTGTGTACCAGAGTGTATACAACAACTCCTAAAAAACCAAACTCTGCACTTAGAAAGGTAGCTAGGGTTAGGTTAACAAATGGAAATGAAGTAAACGCATATATCGGAGGAGAAGGTCATAACTTACAAGAACATTCAATTGTTTTAGTGAGAGGTGGAAGAGTAAAAGATTTACCGGGTGTAAGATATCATGTAGTTAGAGGGGCTTTAGATACCTCTGGAGTAGATGATAGAACACAAAGAAGATCAAAGTATGGTGCTAAAAAACCTAAAAAATAAATAGATTTTAGAAAATGAGAAAATCAAGAGCTAAAAAAAGAATATTATTACCGGACCCAAAATTTGGTAGTGTTAGTGTAACAAGGTTTGTAAATAACCTGATGTTAGATGGTAAGAAAAGTGTAGCGTTTAAAGTATTTTATAGTGCTTTAGATATTATTGCTACTAAAGTTGAAGAGGAAGATCCGTTAGCGGTTTGGGAGAAGTCATTAGAAAACATAACTCCTCATGTTGAAGTAAGGAGTAGAAGAATTGGAGGGGCTACTTTTCAAATCCCACAACCTGTAAGAGATGACAGAAGAACCTCATTAGGAATGAAGTGGTTAATTGCAGCAGCAAGAAACAGAAATGAAAAAACAATGGCAGTTAATTTAGCTTCTGAAATTGTAGCTGGATATAAAGAAGAAGGAGCTGCTTATAAAAAGAAAATGGATACTCATAGAATGGCAGAAGCTAATAAAGCTTTCTCTCACTTCAGATTTTAATTAGAAATAATGGCAAAAAGAGACTTAAGATATACAAGAAATATTGGTATTGCAGCTCATATTGATGCTGGTAAAACTACAACTACTGAAAGAATACTTTATTATGGAGGGGTTTCTCATAAAATTGGAGAGGTTCATGATGGAGCTGCTACAATGGATTGGATGGAGCAAGAGCAAGAAAGAGGTATTACAATTACTTCAGCAGCTACTACTCTTAACTGGGATTATAGAGGTAATGATTACCATGTGAACATTATTGACACTCCTGGCCACGTAGATTTTACTGTAGAAGTAAATAGGTCATTAAGAGTTTTAGATGGTTTAGTGTTTTTGTTTTCTGCTGTAGATGGTGTTGAGCCTCAATCAGAAACAAACTGGAGACTTGCAAATAACTACAATGTACCAAGAATTGGTTTTGTAAATAAAATGGACAGACAAGGTGCTGATTTCTTAAAGGTTTCTGCACAAGTAAAAGAAATGTTAGGTTCTCATGCTTTACCATTACAAATACCTATTGGAGCTGAAGAGACATTTAAAGGAGTTGTAGATTTAATTAACTTTAAAGGAATTGTTTGGAATGAAGAAGACCAAGGAATGACTTTTAAAGAAGTTGAAATTCCTGCAGATATTATTGATGAAGCTAGAGAATATAGAGGTCAACTTTTAGAAGCTGTTGCTGAGTTTGATGAGTCTTTAATGGAAAAATACTTTGAAGATGAGAATTCTTTAACAGAAGCTGAGATTTTAGCGGCTCTTAGAGAAGCTACTATCTCTGGTAAAGTTGTTCCAATGATGTGTGGTTCTGCTTTTAAAAATAAAGGTGTACAAGCAATGTTGGACATGGTAATGGAGATTCTTCCATCTCCTATGGATACTGAAGGTATTATTGGGACTAATCCAGATACTGATGAAGAGGCGGTAAGACAACCATCTGTTGATGAGCCTTTCGCGTCTTTAGCTTTTAAAATTGCTACAGACCCTTATGTTGGTAGGTTATGTTTTACTAGAGCTTATTCGGGAGTATTAGAGTCGGGTTCTTATGTGTTTAACACAAGAACTAGAAAGAAAGAAAGAATTTCAAGAATCTTCCAAATGCATGCAAACAAACAAAATCAAATTGATTCTCTTCAATCTGGTGATATTGCTGCACTTGCTGGATTTAAAGATATTAGAACTGGTGACACTTTGTGTGATCAGAAGAATCCTATAGTATTAGAGTCAATGGATTTCCCAGATCCAGTTATTGGTATTGCTATTGAGCCAAAAACACAGAAAGACATGGATAAATTAGGTGTTGCTTTAGGTAAATTAGCTGAAGAAGACCCTACTTTTACTGTGAAAACAGATCATGATTCAGGTCAAACTATTGTCTCAGGAATGGGAGAGTTACACTTAGATATTATTTTAGATAGATTAAAGAGAGAATTCGGAGTAGAATGTAATCAAGGAGCTCCTCAAGTTTCTTATAAAGAAGCTGTTACTCAGTCTGTTACTCATAGGGAGGTGTATAAAAAGCAGTCGGGTGGTAGAGGTAAGTTTGCTGATATTAACTTTGAACTTTCTCCTATGGATGCGGATTTTGAAGGAGAAGGATTGCAATTTGTTAATGAGATTAAAGGTGGTAATATCCCTAAAGATTTTATCCCTTCTGTAGAGAAAGGGTTTAAAATGGCAATGGAGAATGGTGTACTTGCAGGATTCCCTATTGATACATTAAAAGTAAGATTATTTGATGGTTCTTATCATGATGTGGATTCTGATGCATTATCGTTTGAATTATGTGCTAAAATTGCTTTCAAATCAGCAGTAAAACAAGCCGGACCTGAATTGTTAGAGCCAATTATGAGATTAGATGTAATTACTCCTGAAGAAAATATGGGAGATGTAATTGGAGATTTAAATAGAAGAAGAGGTCAGGTAGAAGGAATGGAAGATAAATCAGGTTCTAAATTAGTTAAAGCTAAAGTTCCTTTATCTGAGATGTTTGGTTATGTTACAGACTTAAGAACTATTTCATCTGGTAGAGCAACTTCAACTATGGAGTTCTTTAGTTTCCAAACAGCACCAAAAAATATTGCAGAAACAGTAATTGCAGAAACAACAGGAGTTTAATAATAAGATATTATGGCACAGAAAGTAAGAATAAAATTAAAATCGTTTGACCATACATTGGTTGACCAATCTGCTGAAAAGATTGTAAAAACAGTAAAGACATCAGGAGCTGTTGTTAGTGGTCCAATTCCATTACCAACACACAAAAAGATTTATACTGTATTAAGATCTCCTCACGTAAACAAAGAGGCAAGAGAGCAGTTTCAATTATCTAATCATAAAAGATTGATGGATATATATAGTGCATCTTCAAAAACGATTGATGCATTAATGAAGTTAGAACTTCCTTCAGGAGTTCATGTAGAAATTAAAGTAATATAAATAATAAAAAGATGCCAGGTTTAATAGGTAAAAAAATAGGAATGACAAGTATTTTCTCTGAAGAAGGGAAGAACATACCTTGTACTATTCTTGAGGTTGGTCCTTGTACTGTAACTCAAATTAAGACTGATGAAGTTGATGGTTATAATGCTGTTCAGATTGGGTTTGAGGAACAAAAGGAACAAAGAGTTGGTAAAGCTCTAAAGGGACATTTTGCAAAAGCAAAGTCTCCAAATCTTAAAAAATTAGTTGAGTTTTCATCTTTTGATGAAGTAAACTTAGGAGATACTTTAACAACTGATTTGTTTGAAGAGGGTGATTTTGTTGAAGTTGTAGGAACATCTAAAGGGAAAGGATTTCAGGGTGTTGTTAAAAGACATGGATTTAAAGGTGTAAATGATGCAACTCACGGACAACATAACAGACAAAGACATCCAGGATCTATTGGTGCTGCTTCTTATCCTGCAAGAGTTTTTAAAGGAATGAGAATGGGAGGACAGATGGGGAATGCTAGAGTCAAAGTTGAAAACTTACAAGTAGTAAAAGTTCTATCTGACAGAAACTTAATCATTGTTAATGGTTCTGTTCCAGGAGCGAATAATTCATATATAACAATTGAGAAATAATGAAATTATCAGTTTATAATACAGAAGGAAAAGAAACTTCTAAATCAGTTTCTTTAAGTAAAGATATATTTGGTATTGATCCAAATGACCATGCTATTTACTTAGATGTAAAACATTACTTAGCAGCTCAAAGACAAGGTACTCACAAATCGAAAGAGAGAGGTGAGATTACTGGGTCTAGAAAAAAAATAAGAAAACAAAAAGGTGCTGGTGCTGCCAGAGTTGGTGATATTAAGAATCCATTATTTAGAGGTGGAGGTAGAGTTTTTGGTCCAAGACCAAGAAAATATGATTTTAAACTTAACAAAAAAGTTAAGGTTTTAGCTCGTAAATCTGCTCTTTCTCAGATAGCTAAGGATAAGAATATCATTGTTTTAGAAGACTTTAATATGGATACTCCAAGTACTAAGGGATACTCGCAAATTTTATCTAATTTAGATCAATCAGATAATAAAACAGTATTAGTACTTGCAGATTCAAATAATAATATATTTTTGTCTTCCCGAAATTTGAAGAAGTCTAAAGTGGTAAACGCTTCATCTTTAACCACTTACGATATAATGAACGCTAATAAATTAATGTTTATGGAATCTTCAATTAAGGAAATAGAGAAGAATTATAAAAAATAATTGAAATGAATATTTTAATAAAACCAATAATTACAGAAAAAATGACGGATCAAGCTGAAAGCTTAAATCGTTTTGCTTTTGTTGTTGACAGAACAGCTAATAAGATTGAAATTAAAAAAGCTGTAGAAGAAACTTATGATGTATCTGTTGATTCAGTTAGAACTATGGTTTGTATTGGTAAGAAAAGAACTAGAGGTACAAAATCTGGTTTCATTTCAGGAAGAACAAAAACTTATAAAAAAGCAATTGTTTCTTTATCTGAAGGTGATACTATCGATTTTTACAGTAATATATAATTAGAGGAAAATGGCAGTTAGAAAATTAAAACCGAATACTCCTGGACAAAGACATAAAGTCGCTAGGTCGTTTGATGAAGTAACAACTTCAACACCAGAAAAAAGTTTACTTGTTAAACAAAAAAGATATGGTGGTAGAAATGATACAGGTAAAATGACTATCAGACATGTCGGTGGTGGACATAAACAGAGATACAGAATTATTGATTTCAAAAGAAATAAATTTGGTATTCCTGCAAAAGTTGCTACTATCGAGTATGATCCGAACAGAACAGCATACATTGCTTTATTAAATTATGTTGATGGAGAAAAAAGATATATTGTTTCTCCAGAAGGTTTAAAAGTTGGAATGGAATTATTATCTGGTGATAAAGCTCCTATTAATGTAGGAAATACTTTACCACTTTCAAATATCCCTTTAGGTACATTAATTCATAATATTGAATTAAGACCAGGACAAGGTGGTATCTTAGTAAGAAGTGCTGGTTCTTATGCACAGCTTATGGCAAAGGATGGAAAATATGCTACTATAAAATTAGCTTCTGGAGAAATTAGACAAATATTAATGACATGTTTAGCTACTATTGGTACGGTTTCTAATGCTCAGAATCAGTTACAAGTTTCAGGTAAGGCTGGTAGAAGTAGATGGCAAGGAAGAAGACCTAGAGTAAGATCTACAGTGATGAATCCTGTTGACCATCCAATGGGTGGTGGTGAAGGAAAACATTCTGGTGGTATTCCAAGATCTAAAAATGGTATTCCTGCTAAAGGATACAAAACAAGAAATAAGAAAAAGGCTTCAGATAAGTATATAATTGAAAGAAGAAAAAAGAAATAAATTATGGCTAGATCGTTAAAAAAAGGACCTTATATTCATTATAAATTACAAAAGAAAGTTGATGTAATGAATGAGTCTGGAAAAAATTCAGTAATCAAAACTTGGTCGAGAGCATCAATGATATCTCCTGACTTTGTAGGGAAAACATTTGCCGTTCATAATGGCAGACAATTTATTCCTGTGTTTGTAACTGAAAATATGGTAGGTCATAAATTAGGTGAATTCTCTCCAACAAGAACTTTTAGAGGTCACGGAGGTAATAGAAAATAATAAAAAATGGGAGCTAGAAAAAGATTAAAAGCAAATGCAATGAAGGAAGCGAGAAAAACTATCGCTTTTGCAAAACTGAATAATTGTCCTACATCTCCAAGAAAGATGAGGTTAATTGCTGACCTTATTAGAGGAATGGATGCTGATAAAGCATTAGCACAATTAAAATTGAATCCTAAAGAGGCTTCTGGTAGAATGGAAAAGTTATTACTTTCGGCTCTTGCTAACTGGGAAGTGAAAAATGAGGGACAAAGAATGGATGAGGCTAACCTTTATGTATCTGAAGTGAAAGTAGATAGTGGAAGAATGTTGAAAAGAGTACAACCTGCACCTCAAGGTAGAGCTCACAGAATAAGAAAAAGATCAAACCATGTAACTTTAGTGGTGAATAGTAGAAATACAGATAATAATTAATATGGGACAAAAAACAAATCCAATTGGTAATAGATTAGGTTACATCAGAGGATGGGAATCTAATTGGTTTGGTGGAAACGACTTTGGTGATAAACTTGCTGAAGATGATAAGATCAGAAAATACTTAAAAGTAAGATTAGTTAAGGCTAGTATTTCTAGAATTGCTATTGAAAGAACTTTAAAGGTAGTAACTATTACTATTCATACTTCAAGACCTGGTATCATTATTGGTAAAGGAGGTCAGGAAGTAGAGACTTTAAAACAAGAAATTAAAAAATTAACTGGAAAAGAAATTCAGATAAATATATTTGAAGTTAAAAGACCAGATTTAGAAGCTACTTTAGTTGCAAATAATATTGCAAGACAAGTTGAAGGAAGGATTTCTTACAAAAGAGCTACAAAAATGGCTATCGCATCTACAATGCGAATGGGAGCTGAAGGTATAAAAGTTCAGATTTCAGGAAGATTAAATGGTGCTGAAATGGCAAGATCTGAAATGTTTAAAGATGGAAGAACTCCATTACATACTTTTAGAGCTGATATTGATTACTCTTTAGCGGAAGCTCAGACTCAGTATGGTTTAATTGGTATTAAAGTTTGGATTTGCAGAGGAGAAGTTTATGGTAAAAGAGATTTAATGCTTCATTTTAAAACTCAGAAAGGAGGAAAGAAAGGAAATAATAGAGGACCAAGAAGAAAAAGGTCATAATTTATAAAGAACTAAGAAAATGTTACAACCAAAAAAGACTAAGTTTAGAAAAATGCAAAAGGGAAGAATGAAAGGTAATGCCCAAAGAGGCGCTCAACTTTCATTCGGGAATTTTGGAATTAAAACTTTAGAAGAACATTGGATTACAGCTCGTCAGATTGAAGCGGCTCGTATTGCAGTTACTCGTTATATGAAAAGACAGGGTCAGGTTTGGATCAGGATTTTCCCTGCAAAACCGATTACTAAAAAGCCAGCTGAAGTAAGAATGGGTAAAGGTAAAGGAGCTCCAGAATATTGGGCAGCACCTGTAACTCCAGGAAGAATGTTATTTGAAATTTCAGGAGTAGATTTTGAAACTGCTCAAGAAGCTTTAAGACTAGCAGCTCAGAAATTACCTGTAAAAACTAAGTTTGTAGTAAAAAGAGATTACGTAAAAAACTAATAAAATGAAAGCAGCAATTTTAATAGATACTCCAGAAAACGAATTACTGGAAATGTTAACTTCCGAAAAGGAAAAGTTAGCTAAAATGAAAATGAGTCATGAGGTCTCTCCTTTAGAGAACCCAAAGTTGATTACTTTTACAAGAAAAGTAATTGCTAGAATAAAGACTGAAATTTCGAGAAGAAAAATAGAAGCTGATAATAAATAAGTAAATGGAAAGAAATTTAAGAAAAGAAAGAATAGGTGTTGTTACATCTAACAAAATGGAGAAATCTATTACTGTTATGGTAGAAAGAAAAGTGAAACACCCTCTTTACGGAAAATTCGTAAAGAAGTCCACAAAATTTATTGCTCACGATCAGGAAAATACTTGTAATGAAGGTGATACTGTAAAGATCATGGAAACAAGAAAGATGAGTAAGAATAAGAATTGGAGATTAGTAGATATAATAGAAAGAGCGAAATAATGATACAACAAGAATCAAGAGTAAAAGTAGCTGATAACAGTGGAGCAAAAGAAATTCTATGTATTAGAGTTTTAGGAGGTACAGGTAAAAGGTACGCTTCTGTAGGTGATAAAATTGTTGGAACAGTGAAGACTGCTACTCCTTCCGGAGGAGTGAAGAAAGGGCAGGTAGTAAAAGCCGTAATGGTTAGAGTAAAAAAAGAAATCAGAAGAAAAGATGGTTCTTACATCAGATTTGATGATAACGCTTGTGTTATTATTGATGAAAACGGACAAATGAAGGGTACTCGTGTATTCGGACCGGTTGCAAGAGAATTAAGAGATAATGATTTCATGAAAGTAGTATCATTAGCACCTGAGGTGTTATAAACTAAATAAGATGGCAAAATTAAAAATAAAGAAAGACGATACAGTAGTTGTAATTGCTGGTACTTCAAAAGGGAAAGAAGGTAAAGTTATAAAGATTTTTCCTGCAACTAACAGAGTTATTGTTGAGGGTGTGAACTTGGTTTCGAAACATACAAAACCAAATGCTGCTAATCCACAAGGAGGAATTGTTAAGCAAGAAGCAGCTATACATATTTCAAACTTAATGATTGTAGACCCTAAAAGTGGTGATGCAACAAGAGTTGGAAGAAAGATTGATGAAAAAACAGGTAAATTAGTGAGATTCGCTAAAAAATCAGGAGAAGTAATATAACAATGGAATATAGACCAAATTTAAGAAAAAAGTATTCTGATCAGATTGTTTCTAATCTGAAAGGAAATTATAAGTCGGTAATGCAAGTTCCGAAATTAGTAAAGATTTGTTTAAACCAAGGTTTAGGATCTGCTAGTTCAGATAAAAAGCAAATTGAAGCTGCTCAGAATGAGATGACTATGATTACAGGTCAGAAGGCTCTAATTACTAAAGCTACTAAAGATATCTCTAACTTTAAATTAAGAAAAGGGATGCCTGTTGGAGTGATGGTAACTTTAAGAGGAGATAAAATGTTTGAATTTTTAGAAAGATTCATTACATCTACTCTTCCTAGGGTAAGAGATTTTCAAGGTCTTGAATCTAAAGGATTTGACGGAAGAGGTAACTTTACTATGGGGATTAAAGAACAAATTGCTTTTCCAGAAATTAGTATTGATAAAATTAATAAAATAACAGGAATGGACATCACTTTTGTGACGGATACAAATTCTGATGATGATGCTTTAACATTATTAAGAGAATTTGGTTTACCTTTTAAAGATGACAATAGTAAAAAAGAAGAAAGAAAAGCACAATTAGAAAAGAAAGCACTAGAAGAAAGAAGAGAATTAGAAGAGGCAGCTAAGCAAGAAATGTCTGGTGAAGTAAGTGAGGAAGATATATCTTCAGAAGATACTGAAGAGATTTCTACAGATAATTCTACAGAATCAGAAAAGGATAATAATAATCAAGATTTATCAGAAGAAACTGATAAATCGGAAAGTTAATAAATTATGGCAAAAGAATCAATGAAAGCCCGTGAGGTAAAAAGAGCTAAATGTGTTGAGAAATATGCGGAGAAAAGAGCAGCTTTAAAAGCAGCTGGTGATTATGAAGGTTTACAAAAACTTCCTAAAAACGCATCTCCAATCAGAATGCACAATAGATGTAAAATAACAGGTAGACCAAAAGGATATATGAGACAATTCGGAATTTCTCGTGTTAAATTCAGAGAGATGGCGAATTTTGGTTTGATTCCTGGTGTGAAAAAAGCAAGTTGGTAATTACAAAATAAAGAAAAAGAAATGTTTACAGATCCAATAGCAGATTATTTAACAAGAGTAAGAAACGCTCAGATGGCAGGACACAAAGTTGTTGATGTTCCTGCATCAAATATGAAAAAATCGATAACTGAAATTTTATTTGACAAAGGATATATTTTAAGTTATAAATTTGAAGAAGGTGAAAATCCTCAAGGTAATATTAAGATTGCTTTAAAATATAATTCTAAAACTCCGGCAATTAAGAAATTAATCAGAGTTAGTAAGCCAGGACTTAGAAAGTATGCAAACCAAGAAACTATGCCAAGAGTAATTAATGGTTTAGGAATTGCAATTATCTCTACATCAAAAGGTGTTATTACAGATAAAGAAGCAAGAAATTTAAATGTAGGTGGTGAAGTAATTTGCTACGTTTACTAATAAAATAAAGATAAAAGAAATGTCAAGAGTAGGAAATAATCCAGTATCATTCTCAGAAGGAACTTCAGTTTCTTATGCAGATGGTATGATAACTGTAAAAGGTAAGCTTGGAGAATTATCTCAGAAGATAGATAGTTCAATTTCTATTTCAGTTAATGAAAATGAAGTTGTATTAGCAAGAAATTCTGAAGATAAGCAAGTAAGATCTTACCATGGTTTATACAGATCACTTATATCTAATATGGTAGAAGGTGTTGAAAAAGGTTACGAAAAGAAATTAGAATTAGTTGGTGTAGGTTACAGAGCTTCTAATCAAGGTCAAAAATTAGATATTCATGCAGGTTATTCTCATAATATAGTTTTTGAAATTCCTGAAGAAGTAAAGGTTTCTACAGTTTCCGAAAAAGGTCAGCCACCAGTTGTGAATTTAAATTCAATTGATAAGCAATTAATTGGTGCTGTAGCTGCAAAAATCAGATCATTCAGAAAACCAGAACCATATAAAGGGAAAGGTATTAAGTATATGGGTGAATATATTAGAAGAAAAGCAGGTAAAACAGCTGCTAGTTAAAAATTAAGATAAAAATGACACAGTCAAGAAAAGATAAAAGACAAGGTATTAGATACAGAATCAGAAAGACAATTAATGGTTCTGCAGAAGCTCCTCGATTGGCAGTTTTCAGATCTAATAAACAAATTTATGCACAGTTAATTGATGATAATGCAGGTACAACTATTGCAGCAGCATCTTCTACTGACGCATCAATTACAGATAAGAAAGTAAATAAAATAGAACAAGCTAAATTAGTAGGTTCCCTTTTAGGTGAAAAAGCTAAAGCAGCTGGTGTTGAATCAGTAAAGTTTGATAGAGGTGGTTTTTTATATCACGGAAGAATCAAATCTTTAGCAGATGCAGCTCGTGAATCAGGATTAAAATTCTAAGAAATAGTATGAAATTATCAGACAATAAAAGAGTAAGAGCAACTTCAGATATCGAGTTAAAAGATAGATTAGTTGCAATACAAAGAGTTGTAAAAGTAACTAAGGGTGGTAGAACATTCAGATTCTCAGCTATTGTAGTTGTAGGAGATGAACAATCTGTTGTTGGAATTGGTTTAGGAAAATCTAATGATGTTTCTACAGCTATTGCAAAATCAATTGAAGCTGCTAAAAAGAACTTAGTTAAGATTCCCGTAATTAATGGCACTATTCCTCACGAGCAATTATCAAAATTTGGTGGTTCTGAGGTATTTATCAAACCTGCATCTCACGGTACAGGAATTAAAGCTGGGGGTGCAATGAGAGCCGTTATTGAAAGTGCTGGTATCAAAGATATTTTAGCAAAATCAAAAGGTTCTTCAAATCCTCATAACTTGGTAAAAGCTACTATGAAAGCTCTTTTAGAATTAAGAGATGCAAGAACTGTAGCAAACCAAAGAGGAATTAGTATGGGTAGAGTTTTTAACGGATAATCCGAATAAGAAATGGAAAAGATTAAAATTAAACAAGTAAGAAGTAGAATCGGAAGACCTAAAAATCAGAAATTGACTTTAGATGCTCTTGGTTTAACTAAGATGAATAAAGTTGTAGAACATAATGCTACTCCTCAAATTTTAGGAATGGTTAAAAAAATACAACATTTAATAACTGTAGTAGAAAAGTAAGAAAATGGAATTACACAATTTAAAACCAGCAGAAGGTTCTATTAAGAAAGCAAAAAGAATCGGTAGAGGTGAAGGATCTAAAAGAGGTGGAACTTCTACTAGAGGACATAATGGTCAAAAATCTCGTTCAGGATACTCTAAAAAGAGTGGTTTTGAAGGTGGTCAACAACCTTTACAAAGAAGAGTCCCTAAGTTTGGATTTACAAACCCGAACAGAATAGAATATTTAGGAATAAACTTAGATAGATTACAAGAAGTAATCACAAATAAGAAAATTAAAGGAGCTATTACTAAAGAAGTATTGGTTAAAAATGGTATGGCTTATAAAAACGACCTAATTAAAATTTTAGGAAGAGGTGAATTAACTTCTAAAATTGATATTACAGTTGATGCTTATTCGGCTTCTGCAAAAGCAGCAATCGAAAAAGCAGGTGGTACTACAAATGTTATCGCAACTGTTACTGAATAAGAAAAACAATGAGAAAACTGATACAAACGATAAAGAATATTTGGAAGATTGAAGATCTTAAATCAAGAATCTTAATAACATTAGCATTTATTGCTATTTACAGATTTGGGTCTTTTGTTGTTATTCCTGGAGTTGATCCTGCACAATTAGCAGCATTACAAGCACAATCTGCTGATGGTTTATTAGGATTATTAAATATGTTTACTGGAGGTGCATTCTCTCAAGCATCTATATTTGCTCTTGGTATTATGCCATATATTTCTGCATCTATTGTTATTCAGTTATTAGGAATGGCTATTCCTTATTTTCAGAAATTACAAAAAGAAGGAGAATCAGGAAGAAAGAAAATTAACAATATTACACGGTACCTGACAATTCTTATTACAGGTGGTCAAGCTCCTGGTTATATTGCGAACCTGAAAGCAACTTTACCAGAAACAGCATTTCTTTTAGGAGATGGTGCATTTTGGTTGTCTTCTATTATTATTCTTGTAACAGGTACATTATTTGTAATGTGGTTAGGTGAAAAAATTACAGATAACGGAATTGGTAATGGAATTTCTTTGTTAATTATGATAGGTATTATTGCATATTTACCTTCTTCATTATCTCAAGAATTAGTACAATCATTAGAAACTCAATCTGGAGGATTAGTATTGTTTTTATTAGAGATGGTAATATTAGTTGTTGTTATTGCATTGTGTATTTTATTAGTGCAAGGAACAAGAAGAATACCTGTACAATACGCTAAGAGAGTTGTAGGTAATAAACAATATGGTGGTGTTCGTCAGTTTATACCATTAAAAGTAAACGCTGCAGGAGTAATGCCAATTATATTTGCACAAGCAATTATGTTTATTCCTGTTACACTTGCTGGTTTTTCTGATGATTTAACAGGAATAGCAAGCACACTATCTGATTTTACAGGTTTCTGGTACAACTTTTTATTCTTTATTTTATGTGTTGTTTTTACATATTTCTATACTGCTATTACTGTTAATCCTAAGCAGATGGCAGAAGATATGAAGAAGAATGGAGGTTTTATTCCAGGTATTAAACCAGGGAGAAAAACAGCTGAATATTTAGATAATATAATGTCAAGAATTACACTTCCAGGATCTTTATTCCTTGGTTTTGTTGCAATTCTTCCTGCATTTGCTATGAAAGCTGGAGTTAATCCTCAGTTTGCTCAGTTTTTTGGAGGTACATCATTGTTAATTATGGTTGGTGTTGTATTAGATACACTTCAGCAAATTGAGAGTCACCTATTAATGCGTCATTATGATGGATTGATGGAAAAAGGAAAAATTAAAGGGAAGTCTTCAGGAAGTATGATGTAATGATACATTATAGATCAGAAGATGAAATTGATTTAATAAGAGAAAGTTCTTTACTTGTTGCTAAAACCCATGCTGAGATATCAGTACTGATAAAACCAGGGGTTACCACACTTCAGCTAGATAAAATAGCGGAAGAGTTTATAAGAGATAATGGAGGTGTTCCTGCATTTAAAGGTTATAGTGGTTTTCCGAATACGCTTTGTGCTTCTTTAAATGAGCAAGTTGTTCACGGAATTCCAAATGATAATCCACTTAATGAAGGAGATATTATTTCAATGGATTGTGGAGTTGTTATGAATGGATATTATGGAGATTCTGCTTACACATATGAGGTAGGAGAAGTTTCTAAGGAAGTAAAAGATCTACTTATAAGAACGAAAGAATCTTTATATTTAGGAATCCAGCAAGCGATTTCGGGTAACAGAATTGGTGATATTGGTTTTGCTATTCAAAAGCATGTAGAACAGTTCGGATATGGTGTAGTTAGAGAAATGGTTGGTCATGGTGTAGGAGAAAATCTTCATGAAGAACCTCAAGTACCTAATTACGGAAGAAGAGGAAGAGGGATTAAACTAAAAGAAGGTATGGTTATTGCTATAGAACCTATGATTAATATGGGGTCTAGAGAAATTAAACAACTTTCTGATGGATGGACAATAATAACTGCTGATAAAAAATATTCAGCACATTTTGAACACACCATTGTAGTAAGAAAAGGAAAAGCTGAGGTTTTATCAAGTTTTGAAGAAATAGAAAAAAGATTGAGAAAATAAAAATGGCGAAACAAGAAAACATAGAATTAGATGGTACGATAATTAAAGCATTATCGAACGCAATGTTTCATGTAGAGCTAGAAAACGGACATATTGTAACTGCTCACATCTCTGGAAAAATGAGAAAGTTTTATATTAAACTTCTACCAGGTGATAAAGTGAAAATGGAAATGAGTCCATATGATTTAACAAAAGGTAGAATAACGTTTAGGTACTAAAAAAATAAAATTATGAAAGTACGAGCATCAGTAAAAAAGAGAAGTGAAGATTGCAAGATCGTCAAAAGAAAAGGACGAGTATATGTAATCAATAAAAAGAATCCTAGATTTAAACAAAGACAAGGTTAATAAATTATGGCAAGAATTAAAGGTATTGATTTACCACAAAACAAGAGAGGAGTTATTAGTTTAACTTATATTTACGGAATCGGACCATCTTTTGCAAAAGATATTTTAGATAAAGCAAAAGTATCTCCTGATAAAAAAGTTAAAGATTGGAATGATGAAGAAGTAAATGCTATCAGAACTATTATCGGAGACGAATATACTGTTGAAGGTGAATTAAGATCTGAGACTCAAATGAACATTAAAAGATTAATGGACATTGGATGCACTAGAGGTATTCGTCATAGAGTTGGTCTTCCTTTAAGAGGACAAAGAACTAAAAATAACGCTCGTACCAGAAAAGGTAAAAGAAAAACAGTTGCTAACAAAAAAGTAGCTACTAGGTAGTCTTTTAAATAAATAATTACAATGGCAAAATCAGTTAAAAAGAAAAGAAAAGTAAAAGTAGAGTCGGTAGGACAAGCTCATATCCAAGCTACTTTTAATAATATTATTATTTCACTTACCAATAATAGTGGTCAAGTTATATCTTGGTCATCTGCAGGTAAGATGGGATTTAGAGGATCTAAAAAGAATACTCCTTATGCTGCTCAGTTAGCAGCTGAAGATTGTGCACAAGTTGCTTTTGATGCAGGATTAAGAAGAGTAAAAGTTTTTGTAAAAGGACCTGGAGCGGGTAGAGAATCTGCTATCAGAACAATACATAATACTGGAATTATTGTTTCAGAGATTATTGATGTAACTCCATTACCACATAATGGATGTCGTCCTCCGAAAAAGAGAAGAGTTTAATAATTTATAAATTAAGATAAAGAAATGGCAAGATATAGAGGCCCACAATCTAGAATATCAAGAAGATTCGGTGAACCAATCTTTGGACCTGATAAAGTGTTGGAAAGAAAAAATTATCCAGCAGGACAACATGGTAACGGAAGAAGAGGTAAACAATCTGAATATGGTGTTCAACTTCAAGAAAAACAAAAAGCTAAATTTACTTATGGTATTTTAGAAAAGCAATTTTCTAACCTTTTTAAAGAAGCTTTAAGAAGAAAAGGTATTACCGGAGAATTGTTATTACAACTTTGTGAGACTAGATTAGATAATGTAGTGTACAGATTAGGAATTGCTACTACAAGAAGAGCTGCTAGACAATTAGTTGGACATAAACATATTTTACTAAATGGTGAAATTTGTAATATCCCTTCTGCAGCACTTAAAATTGGTGATGAAATTAGCGTTAGAGAAAGATCTAAATCTTTAGAAACTATTTCTTCATCTTTAACAAATAACATTCAATCAAATGATTGGCTAGAGTGGAATTCTGATTTAATGAAGGGAACAGTAAAAGCTGTACCAGAAAGAAGTCAGATTTCTGAAAATATTAAAGAACAACTTATTGTTGAACTTTACTCTAAATAAAAATTAAAAAATTAAAATAATAAGAATATGGCAATTTTGAATTTTCAGAAACCAGATGAGGTAGTTATGTTAGATTCTGTTCAGAATGAAGGACAGTTTGAGTTTCGTCCTTTAGAACCTGGATACGGATTAACAGTAGGAAACGCTTTAAGAAGAGTTTTACTTTCTTCTTTAGAAGGTTTTGCAATTACTTCAATTAAGATAACAGGTGTAGATCATGAATTCACAACAATTGATGGTGTTGTTGAAGATGTTACAGAGATTATATTAAACCTTAAACAAGTTAGGTTTAAACAACAGATTGAAGACGAAACTACTGAGAAAGCGACAATGAAAATATCTAAAAAAGATATTATTACTGCAGCTGATTTAGGTTCAAGTTTATCTAACTTCCAAGTTTTAAACCCAGAACAAATTATTTGTACTACAGATAAAAAGAAGAGTTTTGAAATGGAATTTACAATTGAAAAAGGAAGAGGGTATGTTCCTGCTGATGAAAATCAGGATGATGAATTAGCGGTTGGTACAATTGCTATTGACTCTATCTTTACTCCTATTAAGAATGTAAAGTACAATGTGGAAAATTACAGAGTTGGTCAGAAAACTGACTTTGAGAAATTAAACATTAATATTGTAACTGATGGTTCTATTGAACCTAAAGAAGCTTTAACTGAAACTGCTAAAATTTTAATTCAACACTTCATGTTATTCTCAGATGAAAAGATAAATTTTGATACTGAAGATGATAATGATTTTGATGAGGATTCATTACACATGAGCCAGTTATTAAAAACAACTTTAGTTGATCTTGGGTTATCTGTTAGGTCATTAAATTGTTTAAAACATGCTGAAGTATTTACTTTAGGTGAGTTAGTTTCTTTCTCTAAAAATGATTTATTAAAGTTCAGAAATTTTGGTAAAAAATCATTAACAGAATTAGAAGAATTAGTAGAAGATAAGAATTTACACTTTGGGTTTGATGTATCAAAATATAACCTAAACAATAACGATTAGTAAAATGAGACACGGAAAGAAATTTAATCATTTAGGAAGAAAAGCAGCTCACAGAAAAGCAATGCTTGCTAATATGGCTTGTTCATTAATTGAACATAAAAGAATAAAAACAACATTAGCTAAAGCAAAAGCTTTAAGATTGTATGTTGAACCTTTAATTACAAAGTCTAAGAATGATACAACTCATTCTCGTAGAACTGTATTTTCATACTTAAAACAAAAAGAGGCTGTTACAGAACTTTTTGGTGATGTTGCAACTAAAATTGCAGACAGACCAGGAGGTTACACAAGAATCTTGAAATTAGGTAACAGATTAGGGGATAATGCTCAAATGGCATTTATCGAGTTAGTTGACTATAACGAAACTTATACAACTGACAAACCTAAGAAGAAAAAGACAAGAAGAAGAGGTGGAGCTAAAACAAATACAGAAGTATTTACTGAAACTACAACAGCTGTTGTGGAAGAAGAAGTTGTTGAAGTAACTGAAGATGTAAAAGAGGAAACAACTCAGGAAGTTGCATCAGAAGAAGTTGAAGCTGTTACTGAAACTGAAGAGGTTGTTGAAGAAAAAACTGAAGAATCTGCAGAAGAAACAACTCAGGAAGTTGCATCAGAAGAAGTTGAAGCTGTTACTGAAACTGAAGAGGTTGTTGAAGAAAAAACTGAAGAACCTGCAGAAGAAACAACTCAGGAAGTTGCATCAGAAGAAATTGAAGCTGTTACTGAAACTGAAGAGTCTGCAGAAGAAACTAAAGAAGAAGAATCAAATGATTCATCAGAAGAGGAGAAAGCAGAATAATATATTAATTATGATATAAATAATTTAAGGATAAAACATTTTGTGTTTTATCCTTTTTTTATAACTTTATAGCAAATATGAAATACCAAAAAAAACAAGATGCAATTTTACTATTAGAGGACGGAACTATCTTTTATGGTAAATCTGCTGGTGCAATAGGAACTGCAACTGGAGAGTTATGTTTTAATACAGGAATGACGGGATATCAGGAAGTGTTTACAGATCCTTCTTATTTCGGACAATTAATGATTACTACTAACGCTCATATTGGTAATTATGGCACAAATAAAAAAGAGATTGAGTCTGATGATATGAAAATTTCAGGACTTATTTGTAAAAACTTCAACCAAGGATTTTCAAGAACAGATGCTGATATGTCGCTACAAGATTATTTTGTAAGTCAGAATAAGATTGTGATTTCGGATATTGATACAAGGTCGTTAGTGAAATATATCAGAGATAAAGGAGCTATGAACGCAATCATTTCCTCAGAGAATCTTGATATCGAATCTTTAAAAGTAGAGTTATCTAAAGTTCCTTCAATGGAAGGGCTGGAGTTATCTTCTTCAGTTTCAACAAAAGAATATTATTTTGTTGGTGATGAAAATGCAGAGATAAAAGTAGCAGTTTTAGATTTGGGAGTAAAAAGAAATATTCTGAAATGCTTAACTGATAGAGGGTGTTACTTAAAAGTATTTCCTATGCATACTTCATTTGAAGAAATGAACAAGTGGAATCCGAATGGTTTCTTTTTATCAAACGGACCTGGAGATCCTTCAGCAATGCCTGAAGTTATTGAACAGGTTAAGAAGGTTACATCTGCCGGAAAATCTGTATTTGGTATTTGTTTAGGGCATCAAGCTCTTGCACTTTCAGAAGGTATTTCAACTTATAAAATGCATAACGGACATAGAGGAATTAATCATCCTGTGAAAAACTTATCTACAGGAAAAGCAGAGGTTACTTCTCAAAATCATGGTTTCGGGATTTCTGAAGATGATATTAAAAATAATCCTAATGTGGAAATAACGCATATCAATTTGAATGATGATACTATTGAAGGAATTAAGTTGGTAAATAAGAATTGTTTTTCAGTTCAATACCATCCAGAATCTTCCCCAGGACCACACGATTCCAGATATTTATTTGATGATTTTGTAAATAATCTAAAAAATAACTAATGGGAAGAATAGTAAATATACACGCAAGACAAATCTTAGACTCCAGAGGTAACCCTACTGTAGAGGCGGAAGTACTTACTGAAAACGGAGTAATGGGAAGAGCAGCAGTTCCTTCAGGAGCTTCTACCGGAAAACATGAGGCTGTTGAATTAAGAGATGGAGATAAAGGTACTTATTTAGGAAAAGGAGTCTTAAAAGCAGTTCAGAATATAAAAACTGCAATTAATGAAGAGTTAAAAGGTGTATATGTTAACGAACAATCTTTTATCGATAATAAGATGATAGATTTAGATGGTACTCCAAATAAAGCACATCTAGGAGCAAATGCTATGTTAGCTGTTTCTTTGGCTTGTGCAAAAGCTGCTGCTATAGAAAGTGGACAAGAGTTATTTAATTATATTGGTGGTGTTAATGCCAGAGAATTACCAATTCCTATGATGAATATTCTGAATGGTGGTTCGCATGCTGATAACAGTATCGATTTTCAGGAATTTATGGTAATGCCTGTTGGTGCTACTTCATTTTCCGAGTCTTTAAAAATGGGAACTGAAGTTTTTCATCATCTAAAAGCAGAATTAAAATCTCAAGGACATTCTACAAATGTTGGGGATGAAGGTGGGTTTGCTCCTAATTTAGGTTCAAATGAAGAAGCAATTGAAGTTGTATTAAAAGCAATAGAATCTGCAGGGTATAAGCCAGGAGATGATATGTATATTGCTATGGATGCTGCAGCATCAGAATTTTATAATGCTGAAGAAAATATATACCACTTTCATCAATCAACAGGAGATAAATTAACTCCAACTGAGATGGTTGACTATTGGGCAGATTGGACTAAAAAATATCCAATTCTTTCTATTGAAGATGGTTTGGATGAAGATGATTGGGACGCTTGGAAAGATTTAACAAATAAAATTGGAGATAAAGTTCAGTTAGTTGGTGATGATTTATTTGTTACTAATGTAGATAGACTTGGAAGAGGAATTGATAATGATATTGCAAATTCAATTTTGATAAAAGTAAATCAGATAGGAACTTTAACGGAAACAATTAATGCGGTACAGATGGCACAGAATAATTCTTATACATCTGTAATGAGTCATAGATCTGGGGAAACTGAAGATACAACAATTGCAGATTTGGCAGTTGCACTAAATTGCGGGCAAATAAAAACTGGTTCTGCTTCTCGTTCTGATAGAATGGCTAAGTATAATCAACTTTTAAGAATTGAAGAAATGCTTGGAGAACAAGCAATTTACACGGGAAAAGAATTTAAGTTTTTATAACACCTACTAGGTTTAGATAGATGATTTGATAACAAAACATGTTGTAATTTTACAGCATTATTAATGATAAAAAACAGGA
>Ga0206679_10001263_pt1 | contig 20882 bp, 16 predicted proteins | sample M110012015metaG_FD_155464 | JGI IMG/M metagenome (GOLD analysis project Ga0206679, IMG submission 155464) | Ammonia-oxidizing marine archaeal communities from Monterey Bay, California, United States - M1 100m 12015 | ecosystem: Environmental > Aquatic > Marine > Intertidal zone | place: USA... | reverse complement strand
AGAAAAAGTTACCAAGAGATTTAGACATTTTTTTGCCATTTACCTGCAACATTTCATTATGCATCCAAAGTTGAGCAAATTCATCTTCCAAACCTAAAGAACAGCTTTGTGCTATTTCATTCTCGTGATGTGGAAATGCTAAATCCAAACCACCACCATGAATATCAAATTTTAGTCCAAAAATTTCTCGGCTCATTGCTGAACATTCGATATGCCAACCAGGCCTTCCATAGCCCCAAGGGCTGTCCCAACCAGGCTCTTTTGGCTCAGATGGTTTCCAAAGTATAAAATCCATAGGGTTCTTTTTATATGGAGCAACTTCCACCCTAGCTCCAGCGATCATATCATCAATACTTCTGCCAGATAATGAACCATAATTCTTATACTTCTGAACTTCGAATATAACATGACCTTCTGCTTGGTAAGCATAATTTTTTTTTAGAAGTTCCAAATTCATAGAAATCATCTGCTCAATGTATTCAGTTGCTCTTGGAGAATATGACGGTTCAAGATTTCCTAATTCTTGCATATCCGAAATAAACCAATTTATAGTTTCATCTGTAATTTCTCTTATAGATTTGCCAGTACGCAAAGCACTTGCATTTATTTTATCGTCAACATCTGTAAAATTACGTGCATAATTTACATGTTTTTCCCCATATTTATGTCGTAATAAACGAAATAAAATATCAAAAACGATAACAGGACGGGCATTCCCTATATGTGCTCGATCATACACAGTTGGTCCACACACGTACATCCTAACATTCTTAGGATCTAATGGACTAAATATACTTTTAGACCTTGTTTTTGAGTTATATAATTTTATTTCAGTCATATTCCACATCTCAGCTAACCTATATTGCGGACTATCAGATAATTACGTAATTTGAAATAAAAGAAGCGCCCGCCTGAATTTTCAGTCGGATATAATAATACAATTTATAATTTTATCGCTAAACATGTTGGCCTGTTATCTGTTTACTTCTTAAATTGCAAGTATTTGAAAAATTAATGGTGAAATCGAAATAAAGAGTTAATAGAGCCGATCAGTTTTTTAAAAAACTCTTAGTATTTATATTATATTACTTGTCTTTAAAAAGAAAAATTGCAATGACCTGCTTAATAAGTTCAAGAATGAAAGATTAACAAGCGTGTCAATTTCAAACAGAATTAGAAACATAACAGTTGGTGGAGCTGATGGTTGGGATATTTTTAACAGAGCCCGTAAAATGATTTCAAATGGGGAAAAAGTTATTGAACTGTCTATTGGTGAGCATGATATCCGGACTGATAGTACAATTATTGAAGCGATGAGAAAAAGTGCATTGAGTGGAAACACAGGTTATGTAGAAATGCAGGGCCTAATTAAACTAAGAAGCTTGATAGCAAAATTAAATGAAGAGAAAACTGGCGTCAAAACTCGGCCAGAGAATGTGATTGTGACGCCAGGTGGGCAAGCTGGTCTATTTGCAACTCATATGGCGGTCTGCAATGAAGGAGATAGTGCACTATACCTAGACCCATACTATGCCACTTATCCCGGAACAATTCGAAGCGTTGGTGCTAAAGATATACCAATAAAAACTGACGCAAAAAATAATTTCCAACCAACTTATGAAGAGATTGACAAAAAAGCATATGGCGCAAAATCATTACTAATTAATTCACCAAACAATCCAACGGGTGCCGTTTATACCAAAAGTACGATCGAGGGTATATCAAAAGCAGTCATAAAGCATAATTTATGGTTAATTTCTGACGAAGTCTATGATTGCCAAATATGGAATGGCAAACATATATCCCCAAGGAGCATAAAAGAAATAAAAGAAAAGACTTTAGTTATTGGATCGATGTCAAAAAGTCACGCAATGACTGGTTTTCGCTGTGGATGGGTTATTGGTCCAGAAATCATTATTGAACACATGGTAAATTTAGCGACCTCTACAACATATGGTTTACCTGGTTTCATTCAGGACGCTGCATATTTTGCATTGCGTCAGGGAATAAATGGAATAGAAAAAGTATCTTTGCCATTTAAACGTAGATATGAGTTAGCAACAAAAATATTGCAAAAAAAGAATTCCATCAGTTTAGTACCAAGTGATGGAACCATGTATCTTATGGTAGACATTAGACAAACTGGATTAACCGGGAATGAATTTGCTAATTTATTATTAGATGAAAAGAAAATTGCAGTTATGCCTGGGGAAAGTTTTGGACAAGCTACTGCAGGACACCTAAGAATAGCAATGACAGTTTCAGATAGCATTTTTGAAAAGTCGTTAAATGAAATTTGCGAATTTGCAAAAAACTTATAATAAAACATATAAAATCATTCAAAAGAATAATAGATAGCGACAGGACCAATCTACTTATTCAAGGATATTAATAAAAGTAGATTCTCAATAAGCATAATTACTGATTAATTCCACTCTACAGGGAAAGACATAAAGCTTTATAAAATTTATAAAGGGCTGATTGATTTCTTTAAGTAAATAAACTTCGAATATATAAACTTCGCTTTAATATCCAAATACGACAATAATGACGTTTTAATACTATAATATTTAATGAACTTTGATAGTTTTTGATAATGATAAACATTTTTTGTGTAAAATTAATTAATGACATCACTATTGGGGCCAATCAAGGACGAGCGGCCAGAGGGGCTCCATTGAACTTTTTTGTTCCAATCCAACACAAATAAAGTTATTCATTAATTAATGTAGAGAAACAATATGACAGAAAATCGTTCGCGCCGAAGTGGCGGTAGATCAGCAAGAAAAGCATTAAGAGCAGCACCTTTATCTAAAGAAATGCGACCCATAAAACCTGGAATGGAAAGCAAAACGTACAAACCCCTGAGTGACCAAGGGATACTTAAAATTCATAATGCAGCTCTAGATGCTCTAGAACAAATAGGTTTTGGAGAGGTCCCTGAAAGTGGCAAACAGATATTAGCCAAAGCTGGAGCCGTAATGGGCGATGACAACCGTGTGCGCTTTCCTCGTTCACTTGTTGAAGACATGATCGCAAAAGCCGCTAAAGAAGTTACTCTGTTTGGCCGTAAATCAGAAAATGATATGCAAGTTGGTGGAGAGCGAGTTTATTATGGAACAGCCGGTGCTGCCGTACATTTAGTCGATGTAGAAGAAAATGAATATCGAGAATGTTACGTTCAAGATTTATTTGATGCAGCAAAAATCGTTAATGAATTAGATAACGTGCATTTTTTACAACGCCCTATGGTTTGTAGAGATATCTCTGATAACTACGAAATGGACTTGAATACAATTTATGCATGCACTCGCGGCACCACAAAACATGTGGGCACAAGTTTTACTGAACCAGGCTTCGTAAAAGGAGCTTTCCAACTATTGCATGAGATTGCCGGAAGTGAAGAAAAATGGAGAGCAAGACCTTTCGTTTCCAACTCCAATTGCTTTGTTGTGCCGCCAATGAAATTTGCAATGGAAAGTTGTCAAGTTATGGAGGAATGCGTCAGAGGGGGAATGCCAATATTATTGTTATCTGCGGGGCAAGCGGGTGCGACAGCACCTGCACCTATTGCCGGAGCAATTGTTCAGGCCGTAGCAGAATGCTTAGCTGGTTTAATTTACGTAAATGCAATGATCCCTGGACATCCAGCTATTTTTGGCACTTGGCCTTTTGTCTCTGACCTTAGAACAGGCGCTATGTCCGGAGGGTCAGGTGAACAAGCGTTGTTAACAGCAGGATGTTCTCAAATGCATAAATTTTATGGTTTACCGGGTGGCGCTGCAGCAGGAATCGCCGATGCAAAAATGCCAGATTATCAAGCAGGTTATGAACAAATGTGCTCTAATGTCATGGCTGGCTTAACAGGTTTGAACTTAGTATATGAAAGCGTTGGGATGCACGCGTCGCTGTTAGGTTTTTGCTTAGAAAGTCTAATACTTGGAGATGATATGCTTGGTCAAGCGCAAAGGTGTGTGCGTGGTATTGAAGTCAACGATGACACAACGTCTCTACAGGTCATCAAGCAGACCTGCCTGGAAGGTCCTGGACATTATTTAGGTTCAGACCAAACGTTATCTTTAATGCAAACAGAATATATATATCCAGCATTGGGCGATCGAACCTCTCCTAAAGAATGGTTAGAAATCGGTAAGCCTAACTTAATTGAAAACGCAATTAAGAAAAAAAATGATATTTTAAAAAAATCATCAGCGGCTGAATTTAATCCTGAATTGGATGCAAGGATTAGAAAAATGTTTAATATTCATTTGAATTGAACTAAAACTTCAAATAGCTTTGCAACATTAAATATGTGAGATAGTAATATTTCAGAACCGAAAATTTCTACTAGAAAAAAAAATCAGAGCCGATTATATCACTAATAAATGCGACTCTAATAATCACTCAAGGAACAAAGTATATGCTGGAGCATGGCTCAGAAATTATACAAATTATCTTTGCTGATATTATTCTGTCTGGAGACAATGCGCTGGTAATTGGAATGGCTGCTGCTGGACTGTCCCCTACTATGCGGAGACGCGCAATCTTTTTGGGGATGGCATTAGCTGCTGGATTGAGAATATTTTTCGCAGCAATTGCGAGTTACCTACTTGCAATACCAGGAATCTTATTTATCGGCGGTTGTTTATTAGCATTCGTCTGCTATCGCTTTTTTATGGAATTAAAACATTATAATTCAAAAGATAGCTATAAGAAAGTAAATAAAATACAAGTAACAGGAAGTGAAAGAAGCCAATTAATCAAGGCGCTAATAACCATTACTATAGCTGATGTATCCATGTCTATCGACAACGTAGTTGCCGTAGCAGCGATTGCACGAGAAAATACCACATTGCTCATATTTGGGTTAATAGTCGCAATAGCCTTTATGGCTTTTTTTGCGACCATGATAATGAAATTAATGACCAAATATACTTGGTTAAGTTGGGCAGGATTAATATTCTTAGTATACTTAACTTACGAAATGCTACACGATGGCTTTAAAGAAATAGGCCCGTTATTATTTTAAATATTCATAGTTATTTAATAGGTAAAGCCAAAAATCTTTGATTACCGTTACTGCGTATCAATAATAGAATGGAAGACTTACCAGAATCTTTTGCAATATTTAGACTTTCATTAAACTCATTAATATCTGTTACTATTTCCTGACCAGCCTCAATTATCAAATCGCCAGCTCCAATCCCTTTTTCCGAAGCGGCACTCTCAGCCTCAACTGAAACAACAACAACACCCGACACATCTGGCTCCAATTTTAAGGCTTCTTTCCACTCTTTAGTCAGAGATGACACCACCATACCACTAACTTCAATTTCTAAAGGTTCATTCAAATCTTGCTTCATAGACTTATCGTTTATCAAACTTGCCTCAACTTGTTCTCTATGGCCAACAGTTACTTCAAGTACTTTCTTCTCTCCATTACGCAAAACAATCACTTCAACAATTTTTCCAACTTCAGTAGATCCAACAATTTTTACTAGAGCTCGCGTATTTTCTATTAACTGATTATCGAAAGAAATAATAACATCAGCAACTTCTATTCCAGCAATTTTTGCAGGTCCGTCGGGCGTATTGGTAACTAATGCACCATTAGTGTTATCTAATTCTTTTGCTAAAGCAATATCTTCAGACACATCTTGTATACTCACACCAAGCCAACCTCTTCTTGTTTCACCATATTTTTCTAATTGATACACTACTTTGCTGACTACATTTGAGGCCATCGAAAATCCGATACCAATAGATCCACCATTTGGGCTTATGATCGCAGTATTTACACCAAGAACCTCACCATCCATATTAAACAATGGGCCACCCGAGTTGCCCCTATTAATAGCAGCATCAGTTTGAATAAAATCGTCATAACTTCCTCGTAAAGCTCTATTTCGAGCAGAAATAATACCAGCCGAAACAGAAAAACCTTGTCCTAAAGGGTTTCCTACAGCCATTACCCAATCACCAACTCGAGCCAAATCACTATTACCAAACTTTACAAATGACAAAGGTTTATCATATTCGACTTTTAACAAAGCAATATCAGTTTTAGGATCAGAACCAACTAGAGTTGCTTTTAATTCTTCACCACTAAATAGTTCAATTAGTATTTCATCAGCCTGCTCTATCACATGATTATTAGTAACAACTAATCCAGTTTGTGATATAATAAATCCAGAGCCAAGAGCAGACGTTTTTCGCCTCCTGGGATTTCCATTTAACCCATCTTGATTTGGTAAATTTCGAAATAAATCTTCAAGTGGCGAGCCTTTAGGAATTTCTGGTAACAAGGTTCCAGAGGAACCAATTTCCTTAGATGTTGTGATATTAACAACAGCCGGACTAATTTCGTCCACCAAATCAGCAAAACTCTCATAAGTGCTGCTAGGCATGGCTTGAGTATAACTTAACAATAAAAATACTATAGATAAAAAGGAAAGCCGCATAAGCCAGTTATCTTTATGCTTAAGATTTTCTTCGATTTTTACAATCTTGGTCATTTACACCTCGACCCAGTTACTCTTTGTTATTAAGATATTCGTAAATGAGAACATTTCAATATATTAAGCAAAATAATATTTTGAAACCCAGACAAGAAATACTCCCAAAGCCACTGTTAATAATCCAAAATTTCTTCTAGATGAAATATCTAATTTTCCCAACCATTTTACTAGATCTTCAAATCGCGAAGGCGCCAATGCCAACACTAATCCCTCCAGAACCGCGACGCAGCCTAGAATTGTTACAATTTCCGATATCACTACTCAGAATCCGACTTCATATCCGATTTTAAATAATCAAAAAATTCACTATCCGGTGATATCACAAGAGTTGAATTAGAGCCTTTCAATGATTTTTCATAAGCAGTTAATGAACGATAAAATGCAAAAAATTCAGGATCTCGCCCAAAGGCTTCAGCAAAAATTGAATTACGTTCTGCATCCGCTTCACCTCTTACAATATCTGCATTCTTTTGAGCTTCAGAAACCGTTTCAACAACTGTTCTATCTGCTAAGGCGGTTACTCTTTTAGCTGCTTCATTTCCACGCGCTATTTCGTCAGCAGCTTCTCTTTCACGTTCTGCACGCATTCTAGCAAAAGTTGCTGTGAGGTTTTCAATTGGCAAATCAGCGCGTTTTATACGTACATCAATTATGTCAACGCCTAGAGCCGAAGCTTTTGCTTTTGCTGCATCACGTATCGAATTCATTAAATCTACCCGGCCAACAGACAATAAGACACTAGATTTAACTTCGCCCAAAGTTGTTCTTAACTCTGCGTTTAAAATTTGCTCTAATCTTGAGGCAGCTGCACCAGCCCCTCCAGAACCGACGGCTCGTCTAAAAGCTTTGACATCTGCAATTCTCCAACGAGCGAACGCATCAACATCAAACCGTCTATTGTCTTTCATCGTGACTTCAAGCGGCAAAGTGTCTAATGGCAAAATTCTATCATCATATTTAACAACTGTTTGAATAAATGGAATTTTGACCGCAAGGCCTGGCTCCTCTATAACTCTCCTTACTTCACCAAACTGTAGAACAAGAGCTTTTTGTCTTTCGTCTACTGTAAACAAGGCTGACATAGCTATAAAACATATAGCTGCTAAAAATATAAATATAAAATAAGTTCGGCTCATTAGTTTGACCCTTTTTTCTTTGTTAATTCATTGATTGGCAAATAAGGTAATACACCTTGACCATTAGAACCTTGATCTATCAATATCTTATCCACATCACCAAAAATTCTTTCCATGGTTTCAAGATACAAGCGTTTTCTCGTAACTTCAGGTGCCTTAGAATATTCGGCATAAACTGCTTTGAACCTAGAAGCTTCACCAACCGCTTCATTAACAACTTGGGCCCTATAACCCTCTGCCTGCTCGAACAATTGCGCTGCTTCACCCCTCGCTTCAGCGACAACTCTATTAGAATAAGCATCAGCCTGCTTTTCTAAAGTGTCTCTAGTTTGTTCTGCTGCCTGAACATCTTTAAAAGCCTTAGCAACGTCACCTGGAGGATCAGCTTTGTCTAAGTTTACTCGGACAATATTCACACCACTTTCATAACTATCAAGTGTTTGCTGAATTAATTCTTGTAACTCTTGTTCAATTTTACCTTTCCCAGTAGTGAGAATTGGTGTTAAATTTGTTCTAGCTACGATCTCACGCATCACAGATTCTGAAACTGCTCGAATTGTCTCTTGGGGTCCTGCTATATTAAAAAGAAATTTTTGAGCATCGTTTATATTCCAAACTACTTGATAATCAATATCAACAATATTTTCATCACGCGTCAGCATCAATCCTTGATCTGAACGGCCAGATCGACCCACTCCGATTTCCTCGGTAGTTTCTCTGGTTACAGGTACTATTTCTTTTGTGACGATAGGCCATGGTGCAAAGTTAAGGCCCTCTTCTCCTGTTTCCAGATATTGCCCAAACAAAAGCTCAACAGATTGCTCTGATGTATCTACACGATAAAAAGACGTAAAAATCCATAAAACGGCTAATGCAATTAATCCTAAAAAAATCGGACGTTTTCTACTTATTGGTGGACCACCCCGATTGCCTCCATTGCCAGATTTGCCAGATTTTCCACCCATCAAAACTCTGAGCTGTTCTTGGCCTTTTTTTACAATCTCATCCAATTCTGGAGGCATTTGATTGCCACTATTCTTTTGTCCACTTTGTTTTTCAGGAATATGCTTTCCATTTTCTTTACCTTCACCTTTTTTTGGGCCACCGCCACCCCAAGGTCCTTGATCATTATCTGACATTTACTGTTGTCCTTCCTAAAGGTAATTACTTGTTAGTTATTATTTGGTGTCATTGCATAAAAATTCAAGATACTCTAGTGGGTAATTTCATTGTTACTAATTCTTCTGCAGCGGTTGGATGGACTGCAATCGTATTATCAAAATCTGCCTTTGTAGCATCCATCTGCAGAGCGACACCAGCCAATTGTATCATTTCTGAAGCGCCGCTACCCACTATATGAACACCTAAAACTTTTTTTGTTTTAAAACTAACCACAATCTTCATCAAAATCTGCTCTGACTTTCCCGATAGGATATTTGCCATTGGCCTAAATTTAGTCACGTAAATTTCAATAGTTTCAGATTTTTTTGCTAATTCTTCTGTTAATCCCACCGTTCCAATCTCCGGCTGTGTAAATACCGCAGTGGGAATCAGGGGGTAACTTGCTTTTACTGCCTTGCCTTCAAAAACTGTTTTTACAAACGCGGAACCTTCTCTAATAGCCACTGGAGTTAAATTTGCTCGGTTCGTGACATCACCCACGGCAAAAATAGAGGGTATTTCTGTTTGACTGTACTCATTTACTTTAACTTCACCAACCTCTCCAAGTTCTAAACCAATTTCATCTAAACCTAATCCTTTCGTAAGTGGTTTTCTTCCAGTGGCGTGCAAAACAACATCCACTAATATTTCGACATCTTTATTATCTTTTACTAAATAACCCTGATTTGTTTTTTTAATACTCTTAACATCTGTATTTAAATTAAGATTAATCCCTCGATTAACCATTGAATTACTAACATGATTAGTAATTTCCTCATCAAAACCACGAAGGACCGACGAGCCGCGATAAAACTGCACCACATTTGCCCCCAATCCATTGAAAATACCAGAAAATTCACAAGCGATATATCCGCCACCAACCACAAGAATGTTTTTTGGAAAAACCTTTAAATCAAATATTTCATTTGAACTGATCGAATGATTTGAGCCTTCAAATTTTGGAATATAAGGAGCTCCACCAACAGCAATCAAAATATGCTTTGTTGAAAATGTTTCACCACTTCTTAATGAAACTTTATGTGCGCCTTCAACTCGTCCTTTAGCATTGAATATCTCAACACCAGTTTCTAATAAGTTTTTATGATAAATTTTCTCCAAACGAGAAATTTCACCATTTTTAGCATCAACAAGCTTTGGCCAGTCAAACGAAACATTATTTATATCCCAGCCGAAACTAAACGAATCTTTAAAAATCTCTGAATAAGAACTTGCATAAAAATATAGTTTTTTAGGTACGCATCCTCGGATAACACAAGTTCCACCCATCCGATATTCCTCGCATAGGCCAACCTTAATACCTAATTCAGCTGCTAATCTAGCCGCTCTTACGCCACCTGATCCACCACCTATTACAAATAAATCATAATCAAATTTCATTTGTCATTTTTCATTCCAATGATTATCGCACTCAACCTATTCATTTCATTCATATTGATAGTTTGAAACTCATCAGTTTTAAGCTGTTTACTGTATAAATGTAAATTTCCATTATGCCCACCAACAATTACTTTAGTGCACAAGTTTGTAAAAATTCCATGCTCAACAACACCAGCTAAATTATTAATTTTAATAGATAAATTATGCACATTTTCGATTTTTTTTAATTTATAATCTATAATATTATTACCTTCATCAGTAATAAAATTTTTTCCATCTTTTTTTCTAAATGTGCCTAGAGTATTCTTAAACCCGCAAGTGGAAAATAATTCATCTGTCATTTTTTTTGTAAAAGATGCACCAAATGGTACCACCTCAATTGGTAGTGGAAATTTCCCTAATTTTTTCACATATTTTTTAGTATCAGCAATAACAATCATTTCGGAACTAGCAGATGCCACAATTTTTTCCTGAAGCAACGCTCCACCACCGCCTTTTATCAAGTTTAACTGATCATCAAATTCATCAGCACCATCAACTGTTAAATCTAAACATTCTATTTCATCTAAACTGACTACTCTTAATCCAACAGTTTCCGCCAATATCTTTGTAGAATTTGACGTTGATACTGTGGTGACATTAATACCATTTTTTCTTATAAAATCAGCCAATAAAACCACAAACCAGGTTGCCGTCGAGCCTGTCCCAAGTCCAATTCTCATTCCGTCTTCAATGAAATTTAATGAATATTTGGCCGAAGCGTACTTAGCCTTATCACTGTCACTAAAAGTAAAATCCATCTTAAACACTCCCGCTGCAGATATAGCCATTTTATTTCACCAGAGCGAGAACAAATTTTAATTATATTAGTATTAATAAATTTTAATTCTTTAAAAAAACACAAATAGTCGTTTTTATTACTTTTTATATTCTATTTTAAGTTAAACGACGCTGTCAATCTAAAGGATAAGCAATGTTTCAATCAGTACTGGATATATTCAAAATTGGGTTAGGGCCATCCAGTTCCCATACTATTGGACCAATGATAGCAGCCAGTCATTTTTTAGATAAAATCAAAAAAAGCGATTTCTCACCATACTCAATTAAAGTATCATTGCATGGGTCCTTAGCGTTTACAGGTAAGGGTCACGCAACCGATAAGGCTCTAATATTAGGATTGTCTGACTTTCAACTTAATGAATATAATGAACAAAATATTAACAAAATAATTAATTCGGTGATATTTTTGGAAAAAATCAAACCGAGAGATATGGAACAATTAAGATTTTCTCCAAAGTCTGATATTATTTTTGATTATGAAAAACAATTAACAGGGCATCCAAATGGGATGCAGTTTTTTGCCCTAGATGCTCAAAATGATGTATTATTGTCAGAAACTTATTATTCAGTTGGTGGCGGAGCAATTGTTACCGAAAGAGAGATGAATAATCCGCAAATAAACGAAGATTCAGATATTTTCCCATATCCTTTCAAAAATGCATCTGAGATGCTCAACATGGCTGCAGAGAGTGGAAAATCAATTTCTGAAATGAAATTATTAAATGAAATTAAAATTCATTCTCCAACAATTTTGGACCAAAAGCTGTTTGAAATTGCTGAAACTATGAATGAAGTGATTAATCGTGGGATTAAAAATGAAGGAATTCTTCCCGGTGGTTTGAACGTAAAGAGACGAGCCAAAAGTATTCACGATAGCCTTCAGAAAGAAAAAGGAAACAATTTTCAAGCACCTCATGTGATAAATGATTGGATTTCATTGTTCGCTATGGCAGTAAATGAAGAAAATGCAAATGGCGGGCAAATAGTTACTGCCCCAACAAATGGTGCAGCGGGTGTCATACCGGCAACCCTTCGTTATTATCTTGATTTTGTTCCGCAAGCAGAAAAATCAAAAATTCCAAACTTCCTATTAACATGCGCTGCAATTGGGGGAATAATTAAGTATAATGCGTCCATCTCAGGCGCTGAATGTGGTTGCCAGGCAGAAGTCGGATCAGCATCTGCAATGGCGGCGGCAGGATTATGCGAATTACTAGGAGGCACCCCAAAGCAAGTAGAAAATGCAGCAGAAATCGCGCTTGAACATCACCTCGGTATGACCTGTGATCCAATAATGGGATTAGTTCAAGTGCCCTGTATAGAGCGAAATGGTTTAGGCGCTATTAAAGCGATTTCTGCGGCCTCACTATCTTTGAGGGGAGATGGTAATCATATTGTGTCGTTAGATAGTTGCATAGAAACGATGAGACAAACTGGAACAGATATGAATATGAAGTATAAGGAAACAGCACTAGGAGGCCTTGCTGTTAATGTTCCAAATTGTTAAATATTGTTTTAATTAGCATAAAAAATAATCATTCTGCCTATTATTTAATCAAATTCATTGGATTTTAAAACATTTTGGATAATAATAACAGAAAGTATTGGAAAATAGCGGTAATCTGATGTTTTTCGCTCAAGAGAAGGGAACCAGTAATGAAAAAAATCGAAGCCATTATTAAGCCATTTAAATTAGATGAGGTCAAAGAAGCTCTTCAAGATATTGGGATTCAAGGACTTAGTGTAATTGAGGTGAAAGGTTTTGGTCGGCAAAAAGGGCATACTGAATTGTACCGCGGCGCAGAGTATGTTGTAGACTTCTTACCCAAAGTTAAAATTGAAGTAGTGCTTTCAGACAACCAAGCTGAAGAAGCCATAAATGCAATTATTGAAGCGGCAAAGACAGACAAGATTGGAGATGGTAAAATTTTTGTATCAAATATTGAGCAAGCTATAAGAATTCGAACTAGTGAAACTGGCGACGACGCGCTTTAAAAAACAATCTCAAATCTAGGAGCAAAAAAATGAATAGCAACCCAAAAGTTGTAAAAACCATAAATGATGAAGATATTGAATATGTTGATATTCGCTTCACTGATCCAAGGGGAAAGCTTCAACACGTTACAATAATGGCTGACCAAGTTGATGAGGACTTCTTAGAAGAAGGCTTCATGTTTGACGGCTCGTCTATTGCCGGATGGAAGTCAATTGATCAATCCGATATGAAATTGATGCCAGACAGTAGCTCTTTATATATAGACCCATTCTACGCCGAAAAAACACTAGCAATTCATTGCTCTGTGGTAGAGCCCGATACCGGTGAAGCTTATGATCGAGATCCAAGAGGCACTGCTCAAAAAGCTGAAGCTTATTTGATTGCATCAGGTATTGGTGATTTATCTTATTTTGGCCCTGAGGCTGAATTCTTTCTTTTTGACGATGTAAAGTTCTCAAATACCATAAATAAGGTTTCTTATGAAGTAGACGCTACCGACGCTTCTTGGAACACTGATACTGATTACGAAATGGGAAATATGGGTCATAGGCCAGGCTTAAAGGGAGGTTACTTTCCAGTAAACCCAACTGACGCAGCACAAGATATTCGATCAGAAATGCTCTCCACAATGAAACGAATGGGTATGAAAGTCGACAAGCATCACCATGAGGTAGGATCATGCCAACACGAATTAGGCCTTATTTTTGGAAGTCTAACACATCAGGCGGATGAGCTTCAAAAATATAAATATGTGATCCATAATGTTGCGCACGCTTACGGAAAATCCGCAACTTTTATGCCCAAACCAATAGTGGGTGATAACGGTTCAGGTATGCACGTAAATATGTCTATCTGGAAAAATGGAAAACCACTCTTTGCCGGCGATAAATATGCAGATTTATCTCAAGAGGCATTGTATTTTATTGGAGGCATACTTAAACACGCTAAAGCACTAAATGCATTCACTAATCCTGCTACAAATAGTTACAAACGATTAATACCTGGATTTGAAGCTCCTGTTCTTAGAGCATACTCCGCGCGAAATCGGTCGGGATGTATTAGAATACCGTGGGCTGAGTCACCAAAAGCAAAACGAGTAGAGGCAAGGTTTCCAGATCCTGCAGCAAATCCATATCTTTGCTTTGCTGCTTTATTAATGGCCGGTCTTGATGGAATTAAAAATAAAATAGACCCTGGGGAAGCCTCTGATAAAGATCTTTACGACCTTCCATCTGAGGAATTAACAGGTATTCCAACGGTTTGTGGAAGTTTAAGAGAGGCGATAGAAGAGCTACAAGCTGATATGGATTTTTTGTTAGCGGGGGACGTTTTTACCAAATCGCAAATAGCAGGCTATATAGAATTGAAAATGGAAGAAGTATTGAACTATGAACACACGCCACATCCTGTTGAGTTTGGTATGTATTACAGTTGTTAAGTAAATTTATTGTCCGTTAAAAACTAATTTAACGGACAATACTCTACAAATGAGTAGACAACTCTACTTTTTTTATACCACCAACTTCCTGAAATCATAGCATTACAATTAAAAAAATGAAATTCCCTGAGATAATAAAGCTTAAGCCTTGGGTTGACCAAAGCCTCTAAATGTCGCTAAATGGCATATCATCGTCGGGTTGATAATGAACGGCGAAAATTATGATATTAAAATAGCTGCATAAGAGGGAGAAATCTATGCAAAAATCAATGATAAGTGCCGCAATTGTTGCTGGTGCACTTGCCATATCTTCGGGAGCCAATGCTTCAGACTGTGGCGAGATAAGTATGGCCGATATGAACTGGCCTTCTGCCACATTAATGGCAAACGTGGATAAGATTATTTTAGAAGCAGGTTATGGTTGTGAAATTGAAATGGTAACAGGTGCTACAACAACAACATTTGCTTCTATGGATAATAAAGGCCAACCAGATGTTGCTGCTGAACTTTGGATCAACGCGGTTAGAGAGCCATTATTTGCTGCTATGGATGAAGGAAGACTACACTCTGCGCGCAAAATGCCAATCACTGACCTAGGTGAAGGCTGGTGGCTACCACCATATACAGTTGCTGCTCATCCAGAACTAAAAACAGTTTTAGATATTCTAGAACGTCCTGACCTATTTCCAGACAAAGAAGACCCTTCAAGAGGCGCTTTCATTGGTTGCCCAGCAGGTTGGGGTTGTCAATTGTCAAACCAAAGTCTTTTTATTGCTTTTGAAATGGAAGCAAAAGGTTGGAACCTTATTGATCCAGGATCACAAGCTGGCTTAGATGGATCTATCGTTAAAGCCAACGAAAGAGGTGAAAATTGGTTTGGTTACTATTGGGCACCAACATCAATGATTGGTAAATATAACCTTCAAATGATGCCTTTTGGTGTGCCTTTTGCTGGAGCTGAAAATTGGGACGGTTGTGTCGCAAAAGGCCCAGAAGCTTGTACCGATCCAAAACCATCAGCATGGACTGAATCTGAAGTTCACACAGTTGTAACAGACAGGTTTAAAAATGTTGCTGGACCAGCTATGGGTTACTTTGCCAATCGTATTTGGCCTGGTGGAATAATGGGTGGCATGCTTGTTTACATGGAAACAGAACAAGCTGACGGACCAGATGCTGCTGCACACTTCATGAAGGCTCATGAGGATCTTTGGATGCAGTGGGTACCGGCTGATGTAGCTGCTAAAGTAAAAGCTGCATTATAATATAATATGTTATTTATTGCCCACCTATGATATCATGGGTGGGCATTTTTTTTTAAAATATGGGGTGAATAATGAGTTTCTTTACCAAATTTCCAGCAATGGCAAAAACTGATCTACGTGATTTCAAAAAAGGCATAGATGGCAAGTTTAAGGAATTCTCAAGGGAATGGGGTGAAGGAATAGAGGCTTTTTTTGATCCTCTTTTTTATTTTTTAAATTGGTTTGAAAGACTACTTAATGCTACACCATGGCCAATTATAATACTTATTGTAGGTGGCTTAGCTTATCTAGGATCTAGAAGTTGGAAATTGTCAGCTGGTGGGATGATTTCCTTTTTACTTATTGGTTATTTAGGTATGTGGAAAAATACAATGTCTACAGTAGCCTTGATTTCGGTAGCAACTCTCTTATGTATCGTTTTGGGTATCCCACTCGGAATATGGATGTCTCGTTCAGACAGGGTTCAAAAGATAATAACTCCAGTTTTAGACATTATGCAAACAATTCCAATTTTTGTATACTTACTTCCAGTAGTAATGCTTTTAGGGATTGGTAAAGTTCCCGGGCTGATAGCTGTATGCGTTTACGCTATGCCTCCAATTATACGATTAACAAATTTGGGTCTACGGCTAGTAGATAAGGATATTTTGGAGGCAGCAGATGCGTTCGGATCAAATTATCGGCAAAGACTTTTCAGCGTCCAATTACCATTGGCGCTTCCCAATATATTTGCGGGAGTTAACCAAACAATAATGATGGCTCTAGCCATGGTTGTTATTGCATCAATGATCGGTGTGAAAGGTTTAGGAATGCCCGTACTTCAATCAATTCAAAATCAATACCTCGCTTTAGGATTAATGAATGGATTGGCAATTGTTGCATTAGCTATCATTTTTGATCGCGTTAGCCAGCAATATGGAAAACGTTTACAGCGTCATCGCGAAGGAGGCCATGATGCCTGATATAAAAATTCAAATTAAAAATCTATATAAGATTTTTGGTCAAAATGGTAAAAAAATGATAAGCCACGTAGAAGCTGGAATGGGGAAAACAGAGCTCTTAGAACAGCACGGGCATGTTTTGGCATTAAAAGATGTTAATATTGATGTGCCCGCAAAGGGTGTTCAGGTCATTATGGGACTTTCAGGGTCAGGTAAGTCAACATTAATTAGACATATAAACAGATTAATCGAGCCCACTTCGGGTGAAATGTTAGTAGACGGAAATGATGTTTTATCCATGCCTGACAAGGATTTAGAACACTTTCGAAGATTCCAAGCATCAATGGTATTTCAAAATTTTGCACTTTTTCCCCATAAAACGATTTTAGAAAATGGTATGTATGGTTTGAAAATCCAGGGCGAAAAAGATGACCAGGCAAAACCAAAAACCCAAAAGTGGTTAGACAGAGTTGGACTTTCTGGATTTGAAAACCATTATCCTGCACAGCTATCTGGAGGCATGCAACAGCGAGTGGGGTTAGCTAGAGCGTTATCAACTGATGCAGATATTCTTTTAATGGATGAGGCATTTTCAGCACTTGACCCTTTGATTAGAACAGACATGCAAGATGTTTTATTAGACTTACAAAAAGAGCTTCACAAAACAGTGATTTTTATTACGCATGATTTGGATGAAGCGCTTCGGATCGGAGACAACATAGCAATCTTAAGAGACGGTGAAGTTGTGCAGCAAGGCAACCCTCAGGAAATTATTCTAAACCCAGCTGACGAGTATGTATCTGACTTTATTCAAGACATAAATCGTCCACGAGTTTTGCAAATTGGATCAATAGCAGATCCAAAAGGTAAAACAACAGGACCATCGATGGAAGCAGAAACCGTTGTTGAGGAAGCTTTGCAAGAAGTTATTTCGTCAAAAGCAAATGGTGTTAATGTTGTAAAAGATGGGAAAACAATTGGTGCAGCTTCGTTAGAGCAACTTATACATGCAATTGCCCGGCCTACTGGTGAGAAAAAAGGAATTGAAAGCTATAGATAAGAACTAAAGTTATAGTTAAACGACACCATAGGCGGACATTAACTCGTCCACATTTAATTTCTCACGCTGCTCTTTATTAAGACTTTCCATCGGTACAATGGTATTATGAATGCAAAATATAACTGCATTTGAAATTGGCATTCTTATAAGCGTTTGAAATTCTGACCTTAACCATAACTTGCTTTCATTTGATACCTCCCTTCGCGCACTCATCGTTCTTGGTTGATGCAAATTGGGATCAGAATAAATCAATGAATTAACTCGGAACATAGGATTGTCAATACGTATGGCATCAAATAACCTTTGAACTCTTTTCGCAATTTTCTCGTCATAACTTGGGACAGGCTCATGAATTTTTATTAATTGCCTTCCAATTTTTTCGTCTAATGACCAACTTGATGGAAAACACAAACATGCGGCAGATAATTTATGCTCAGGTCCAGCTTCTTCCATGATACAAAGATCATGTTGCGTTAAACGGCCTGCTTCTATTAATGGATGATCTTCACCAAGTACTACCTCGACTCCATCTGGACGAACTATTCCATTAGATGTTTTTTGATAGTCACGCAAAACAAGATGATTAACCATAACATCTAAAAGCTCTTCACAAGCTACTTCTGATCCAACAAGAGATCGAAAGACCACGTCCCTGTTAGAAGAAATTAAATAATCGCGGTACGCCATTTGCTTTGCAAAGACATCATCTGAAAAGAGCCAATCAGCAGGATCCAATGGATTAAGTCCTGGCAATCTAGAAAACTTCGGCTCCATCCATGCTGCAATCTTAATGTTTTTCTGACAAATTTCTTGAAAATTTTTCATTTATTACTCTTAAAAAGCGACATTAATTGACGTATTCAGAATTGCTTACTTATACAAATGACAGAATAATGAATTTAGACAATAAGTGAAGAGCAATGAATAAATCATTTTCAGAAATACGAAAAATTGACCCAACAAAAGGTCAGTTTTTACCTGATGGAACGTTAAACGATAATAATAGAATTGAAATTGGCCCTACACAATTAACATTTAAGGAGTGGGAAAACGCGGGCTTAGAATTACCAAATTTAGGTAGAATGCGAGAGTATAGACATAAAAGATTAACTGATCACATCATTTCTCGAAATTTAGGCGGTTTATTAATGTTTGATCCATTAAATATTAGATACGCAACTGATACTACAAACATGCAGTTATGGAACACTCACAATCCTTTTAGAGCCGTATTGCTATGTGCAGATGGCTATATGGTTATATGGGATTACAAAAACGCACCATTTTTAGCCGATTACAATCCTTTGGTTAGAGAAAGTCGTTCTGGCGCTTCTATGTTTTATTTCTCAGGGGGCGACACAATTGATAACGATGCAGCGAGCTTCGTTAGCCAAGTAAAAGAATTAATAGAGTTACATTCCGGTTCAAATCGCAGATTAGCGGTAGATAAAATCATGATTAAAGGCTTGCGAGCTTTAGAAAAAGTAGGCTTTGAGATTCATGAGGGTGAAGAAGTTACTGAAAAATCAAGGTCTATTAAGGGTCCAGACGAAATCTTAGCTATGCGTTGCGCAAATCACGCCTGCGAGACTGCAGTGTCAAAAATGGAAGCTTTTACAAGATTTGAAATACCCAATGGTAATTGTTCTGAAGATGATATTTGGGCAGTGTTACACTCTGAAAATATAAAGCGTGGTGGTGAATGGATAGAAACAAGGCTCCTAGCATCTGGACCGCGAACTAATCCCTGGTTTCAAGAATGTGGGCCCCGAATCGTACAAAAAAATGAAATAGTAGCATTTGATACTGATTTAATTGGCTCATATGGGATATGCATTGATATGAGCAGAACTTGGTGGATAGGCGATGAAAAACCAGAACAAATAATGATAGATGCCATGAAACATGCAGTTGAACATATTAATACGAATATGAATTTACTGGCGCCTGGCGTAAGTTTTAAAGACCTTACACATAAAGGACATCATCTAGATGAACAATACCAAAAACTAAAATACGGCTGCAAAATGCATGGCGTGGGCCTTTGTGATGAATGGCCATTGATTGCGTATCCTGACAACTTTGTTGAAGGCGCATTCGATTACGTTTTAGAACCAGGAATGGTACTATGTGTTGAAGCTTTAGTCTCTCCCGAAGGTGGTAATTTTTCAATCAAATTAGAAGATCAAGTATTGATCACTGAGGATGGCTTTGAAAATCTAACTACATATCCTTTTGATCCAGCGTTAAATATTTAAAAAATGGAAAAGCAATCAATACTTTAGTTTTAAAATGTTCATATATCTTAAACTTAAAAGAATACTTGCTAAGGTGAGACCTATTACCAAACCAAACCAAATTCCATTACCACCCCAATTAAAAACAAATCCAAACAAGTAACTACAGGGAATACCAATACCCCAATAACAAATTGTTGTAATCACCATTGGAATGGCTGTATCTTTCAAGCCTCTTAGCAAACCCAGTACAACAACTTGTAATCCGTCAGCAATCTGAAAAACTGCTGCAATAGCCAGCAAAGGCACACCAATAAGAATTATAGCGGGAGTATCCACATGCATGGGAGACAAAAATAACATCAACAAAGTTTTGGGCATAGATAGAAAGGTAAAGGCTACGAGTAACACAGAAATAATCGTTAAAATAATTACCGAAATAGAAGCAAGCCTCAAGCCATTAAAATCCAACCTGCCCACCGCTCTGCCAGCCCTAACCGTTCCAGCATTAGCCAAACCTAAATAAATCATAAAAGTAATGCCTGAGATTTGGATCGCAATTCCATGGGCTGCCAAAGCACTAGTGCCAAGCCAACCCATCATGAGAGCAGTTGCGGAAAATAAACCACTTTCTGCTAACATAGTTATACCAACAGGCAATCCTAATCTAAAAACTTCTCGAAAGGCTTCAACATCAATGCGCCAAATATTATTAAAAATTAAATATGAAGAATATTCGCTTTTGACTACACAAAAATAAAAAAGAATTAAAATTGATAGAATAGTTGTTAACAAAGTAGCTATTGCAGCACCAGTTAACCCCAATTCCGGCATTCCAAAATTACCAAAAATAAGAGCGTAGTTTAGGACTACATTAGTTAATCCACCAATA
>Ga0206679_10001261_pt1 | contig 20891 bp, 19 predicted proteins | sample M110012015metaG_FD_155464 | JGI IMG/M metagenome (GOLD analysis project Ga0206679, IMG submission 155464) | Ammonia-oxidizing marine archaeal communities from Monterey Bay, California, United States - M1 100m 12015 | ecosystem: Environmental > Aquatic > Marine > Intertidal zone | place: USA... | reverse complement strand
AACAAACAACGCCGCTTACGAAACACCTTTCACTGTATCTGTTGATCTATTAGGAAACGGATGTACTACAGGGATTTCAGCAAGCGACCGTTCTAAAACCATTCTCGCACTAATAGACCCAGACACTGAGCCTAATTCCTTAGGAAAACCAGGCCATATTTTCCCATTACGAGCGAAAGAGGGAGGTGTATTAAGAAGAAATGGCCACACAGAAGCAGCCATTGACTTTGCAAGACTCGCTGGTTTTGAACCCGCAGGTGTAATTGTAGAAATATTAAATGAAGACGGAACAATGGCTAGACTTCCTGAGTTAAAGAAGCTCGCCATTAAACACGATATGAAACTTGTTTCAATTGCTGACCTTATAACATACAGGTTAGAAAACGAGACCCTAATAGAAAGAACGGTAGAAGTAAAGCTCAACACAGAGTACGGTTCGTTCACTGCTATATCATATCGTCAATTGACAAATGATGTTGAGCATCTCGCCTTGGTAAAAGGTAAATGGAAACCCGACAACGCTGTACCCGTAAGAGTGCATGCATCAAGTATGATCGGAGATGTATTCCAGGTATCTGACCTAGGCAAAGGGCCACAATTGCAGGCGGCAATGTCTAAAATTGAAAAACTCGAATATGGCGCAATCGTCTTTATCAATAAATTGCACCAAGGGGGAGGCTTTGCGGAAGAATTAATAGCCTACGCAGAATACAACAAGAAACAAAAAAAATCTGGGGTCTTTCACCCTTTTGACTCTAAGGATTATGGTATAGGTGCCCAAATTGTAAGAGACCTGGGTATTAATAAAATAAACCTTCTTTCAGATAGCCCTAAGAAAACTGGAACTATTGGGTATGGCTTAGAGATTGTAGACCACACACCTCTCACAAAATAGATTTACTATTTAGCTCACACTTTCTTTAAATAGAAAAAGCCCGCCATAAAGCGAGCTTTTTCTATACCAAAAAATAAAAAGTATTTACTACTTTTTGAACTTCTCGTACTTCTGACGGAATTTATCAATACGTCCAGCAGTATCAACGAATTGAGCCTTACCAGTATAAAACGGGTGAGACTTTGAACTTACTTCGACTTTTATTAAAGGATACTCATTACCATCTTCCCAGGTAATAGTCTCTTTAGTCATAGCGGTTGAGCGGCTTAAAAAAGCGAACTCGTTGCTCATGTCTTTAAATACGACAGTGCGGTAATTTTCAGGGTGGATTCCTTTTTTCATCTCTCAGAATTGGACGGCAAAGATAGTAAAAGAAATCGCAAAAAGCCCAACCATAAACACAAAGAAAATATAAAAGCAAAAAAAACACAAAATCATATACCTCAATTAGGGGGTATATTTCTTTTGATTATATTTGTGATGAATTTAAGTGAGTTTAGCCTTTGCGCTAAACATCAAGTGATAATTTGGTTAAGTTGATCCCGTGCTAAAACGTTAGCACGGGATTTTCTTTGCCAAAAATTTTAGAATTTAAACTTAACATCCTACCTTGCTTAATATAATTTTCCATAAATTTTAGAGTTTTAAATGTTAGTAATGTTTCTTAAAACCCTTAAAACAAACCGCAACTGAAACGAAATTAGCAATAATATAAGGCTAACTATAATTATGGAAACTATTCAAACCGATTGGAAATCAGCACTAAAGGGATATGAAGAATATCTAGCTCTTGAAAGAGGGCTTAGTGAAAATTCAATCTTAGCTTATATGAGGGATATTCGTCAGTTTGCAAAACTGATTGAGACAAACGAAGGTCTTACAAACCCTGCCTTAATAAATATCACACATGTTGAGGGTTATTTGTCTTATTTATTTGACAATGGTTTAGCTAAAAACAGCCAAGCCCGAAAACTTAGTGGTGTTAGGAGTTTTTGCAAATTCCTAAGAATAGAGGGGATCATGGATATTAACCCTATTGAATTAATAGAGGGTCCGAGACCTGAGAGAAAGCTTCCTGATGTATTGACTGTGGAGGAAATTGAACGGCTCATCTCATCAATAGACATGAGCCGAAAAGAAGGCGTCAGGAATAAAGCAATGCTTGAAGTACTGTATAGTTGCGGGCTCAGAGTCAGTGAATTAACTTCATTAAAAATGTCCAGAGTGGATCTGATTGATGGATTAATTAGGGTAGTGGGTAAAGGGAATAAAGAAAGAGTTATCCCCATAGGCAACCAAGCTTGTGACGCAATTGATGATTACCTCTCTCATTACAGATCTGAGATCACACCATCCCACGGATATGAAGACATCTTGTTTATGGGTAAAAAAGGCGTCGAATTAACGCGTCAAATGGTATTTACACTTATTAAAAGAAGTGCTATAGCAGCTGGAATTAAAAAGAAGGTAAGCCCACACACTTTTCGACACAGTTTTGCGACACATCTTATTGAAGCTGGGGCTGATTTAAGAGCTGTACAAGAAATGCTTGGACATGCGCAAATAACTACAACAGAGATCTACACACACCTAGATAAGCGATACTTAGAAGAGCAGGTCACTATGTACCACCCACGAGCTCTCGCTACTTCTGAAGTGTGATTGCCTTTAGCTAAATTCTACCCCCTTACGAGCTTACGGTATTTAATCCTTTTAGGGCCGTTGTCACCTAGTCTTTTCTTCTTATTCTCTTCATAGTCAGAATAAACACCTTCGAACCAGACGACATTAGAGTCTCCTTCAAAGGCGAGGATGTGAGTACAAATACGATCTAAAAAATAACGATCGTGGGATATTACAACTGCACAACCAGCAAAAGCGAGTATCCCTTCTTCTAAAGCTCGTAAAGTGTTAACATCTATATCGTTAGTCGGCTCGTCTAGAAGTAATACATTAGCTTCCGTTTTGAGCGTCATAGCTAAGTGAAGACGGTTTCTCTCTCCACCTGAAAGGACTTTGCATTTCTTTTGCTGGTCTGGACCATTGAAGTTGAAGCGGCTTACATAAGCACGAGAGTTGACTAATTCTCCCCCTATTTCAATATGTTCATTCTTGCCTGAAACGACTTCCCAAACAGTAGCTTCGGGATCTATGTCTTTGTGGGTTTGGTCTACATAACCAATTTCGACAGTGTCACCTAAAGAAAGATCTCCCTTATCCGGTGTTTCCTCTCCCATAATCATCTTAAACAAAGTTGTTTTACCAGCACCGTTAGGACCTACAATCCCAACAATTCCAGCGGGAGGTAGCTCGAAAGTCAACCCATCAATGAGAAGCTTATCTCCAAATGATTTCTGAAGATTTTTCACTTCAAGAACTTTATTCCCGAGACGCGGCCCGTTAGGAATCGGAATCTGTAGGCGGATGTTCTTTGCCTTAGATCCGTCAGAAAGCATAATTTCATAGTTCGAAATACGAGCTTTATTTTTCGCACGACGGCCTTTGGGACTTGTTCTAATCCACTCAAGCTCTTTATCTAATTCCCTTTTTCGTTTACTTTCTTGCTTTTCCTCTATGGCTAAGCGCTTGGTTTTCTGCTCTAACCAGTTTTGGTAATTCCCCTCATAAGGGATACCCTCTCCCCTATCTAATTCTAGAATCCAACCAGCTACATTATCTAAGAAATATCTATCGTGGGTAACGCAAAGAACCGTTCCTTTATACTGCTCTAAATGTTGCTCAAGCCAGTCTATAGACTCCGCATCCAAGTGGTTAGTAGGTTCGTCGAGGAGCAGCACGTCTGGCTGCTTGAGAAGCAGTCTGCAAAGAGCAACACGGCGGCGTTCACCACCAGAAAGCTCAGAGATCTTTTGAGTGTCTGGAGGGCAGCGCAGCGCATCCATAGCAATACTCAACTTCGTGTCTAATTCCCAAGCATCAAGGGCATCAATTCTGTCTTGGACTTCAGCCTGGCGATTTATTAACGCCTCCATTTTCTCAGTAGAGTTTAAAATCTCCTCATCCATAAACTTTGCGTTTATTTCCTCAAACTCAGCAAGAGTATCCACAATCTCTTGCGTTCCCTCCTCCACTATCTCTCTTACTGTCTTCGATTCATCTAGATCAGGTTCCTGAGGTAAATACCCCACTGTGTATCCTGGAGCCCAAACTATATCACCTCTAAACGACTCATCTAACCCAGCTATAATCTTCATCACAGTTGACTTACCTGAGCCATTCACTCCAATAATTCCAATTTTCGCTCCATAGTAAAACGAAAGATAAACGTCTTTTAAAATGTGTTTTCCAGTAGGTGTTTCTTTATTCACCTTCACCATTGAAAATATCACTTTCTTATCGTCGGCCATATCTTTTGAGTTTGATTAGAATTATTCTTTTCACAAAGCACAAAGGTACTTAACAACCCCTCATGCTATCCCTTTTTAAAACTGCTTATTACAAGCAAAAGAATAATCGATTGTAATAAAATCAGAAAGTAATGGAGTATGGTTATCTGCTCCTTAGGATCTTCTATTTCTAAGCCCATATCTAGCACTCTGTAAAACAAAAATGACGCCCCCAGACCCACTAAATATCCTATCTGCTTATTGACATCAATCTTACTTAGCAAATCCTTTCTATGCGTCACAAGAGTTTCTGCTCTAACTAAATATCCTCCAAAAATGAAGGTTAGTTGATATCCACAGTAAATCAACAAGGCTGAGGTAAGACTGAATTGTAAAACTAAAAAGGATAAAACGGTAAGAAGCATAATAGATTCAACGAGCATAGATATCCAATAAAAGCTCCTAATATTCAAGAGCTTTTCGTAAAATTTTGCAACTACAATCATCCCTACAGCTAACACCATACCTCCAACAGAATATACCTCAGGATCTAACGGTTCATATATTTTAAAGAGAATCCCAATTGACAACCCTGTAAATGAAGAATTAAAAAGCTTATAAATCAGGAAATTCTTTTCAACTAATTGCATTGATCATCTATTTTTCAGGAATGTCGTAGCAACAAAGGTACTCTTGAAGGGACTTCCTTGATTACCTTCGAAGCATGGCAATAAATTCGGATTTAGAGCGCAACAAAAACGAAGACCGCATGAGGCTTCTTGTTGCTGGTTTAGATAGAAAACTAGACCAAATCAAGAAAGGAGGAGGAGTAAAGCGTATAGAAAAAGAACACGCAAAGGGAAAATTATCAGCAAGAGAAAGGCTAGCTAAACTGTTTGACAATAACTGCGAACGATTTGAAATAGGTGCTTTAGTTGGAGATGGGATGTACGAGGAATACGGAGGATGTCCTTCTGGTGGGGTAGTTGTTGAGGTGGGGAGAATACATGGAAAACAATGTATCGCGGTAGCGAATGATGCAACAGTAAAAGCCGGAGCTTGGTTTCCGATTACAGCTAAAAAGAATCTACGCGCTCAAGAAATAGCTTTAGAAAATAGGCTGCCTATAGTATATCTTGTAGATAGCGCTGGGGTTTTCCTTCCTCTCCAAGATGAGATTTTCCCAGATAAAGAACATTTCGGGAGGATGTTTAGAAATAACGCCAAACTATCGAGTGCTGGGATACCGCAAATTGCTGCAGTCATGGGGTCCTGCGTCGCTGGGGGAGCATACCTACCTATAATGAGTGACGAATCTCTAATCGTTGAAGGCACAGGATCTATTTTCCTTGCTGGAAGCTACTTAGTTAGAGCTGCAATAGGTGAAGATATAGACAATGAAACTCTTGGTGGATCAACAACTCATTGCGAAATAAGCGGAGTAATAGACTACCCTTGCAAGGATGATGATGACGCATTAAAAAAGATTCGAGACTTAGCTTCTCATTGGAATCCAGCAACCAACGCTGCAAACTTTTCCAGATCGGACCCTAAGAAACCTTCAGGCTATTCTATTTCTTCAATATTACCTGAGTCAAGAACGCAGCCCTACCCTTCCCACGACCTTATAGACGCATTGGTTGATGAGGGATCGTTTACTGAGTATAAAAAAACATTTGGGAAAACCCTGATCTGTGGGTATGCAAGAGTTGATGGATGGAGCGTGGGGATCGTATGCAATCAAAGGATGACAGTAAAATCAAAGAAAGAAGGCTTACAGTTTGGTGGGGTTATTTATTCTGACAGCGCGGATAAGGCTGCTAGATTTGTTATGACTTGCAATCAAAAAAATATTCCTCTTCTTTTTCTACAGGATGTAACAGGCTTTATGGTGGGGTCAAGATCTGAGCACGGAGGTATTATTAAAGATGGAGCAAAACTTGTAAATGCTGTTGCGAATAGCGTCGTACCAAAATTCACCGTCATAATCGGAAACAGCTATGGAGCAGGAAATTATGCGATGTGCGGAAAAGCTTACGACCCCAGATTTATCATAGCTTGGCCCACAGCTAAACTCGCTGTTATGGGAGGAGAACAAGCGGCTAAGGTTCTCCAACAAATTGAAGTCTCTAGGCTGAAAAAAGCAGGAGAGCCTGTCAAAAAGGAAAAACAATCTGAACTGCTCAACAAAATTAAAACCCGTTACGATGAGCAAACAAAACCTGAATATGCCGCTTCTCGACTTTGGGTAGATGCAATAATCGATCCTGAAAAAACCAGGGAATGGGTAAGTATGGGCATAGAGGTTGCTAGTGAATCGCCCGCTGAGAAACCATTTAGGCCTGGCGTTCTTCAGACCTAATACTCATTTACTCTAGTAAAACTTCTTCAATACATAAATTCGATGTTTAAAAACGCATTCATTTTATTTGGCTTTTTAAGTTTAACGCCTTTATTTATTTCTGCGCAAAAAAGCACAAAAAAAGCAGAAGCGAAAAAAGCAGCAATTGTCGCTTCAAACCCTCAACCCTATATTATTTATAACTCTGAGGGGGAGCTGGAATCCTTTAATAGCATTGTTGACGCTGCTCTTGAAGCAGATGTGGTCCTGTTCGGAGAGCTCCATGACAATCCAATGATTCATTGGCTTCAGCTTATCCTCACTGAGGAGTTAGATATAGAAGGACAGGACTTGGTTTTAGGAGCTGAGATGTTTGAAACTGACGATCAATTACCACTAAATGAATATTTAAGCGGGGTAATAAATTTGAGTAAATTAGAAGGAAATGCTAGGGTTTGGCCAAACTTTAAAACAGATTACCTACCGCTAGTTGACTATGCAAAAGACAATGGCCATAGATTTATTGCTACAAATGTCCCCCGCAGGTATGCCTCATTTGTCTATTATAATGGACTTGACACTTTAGAATATTTATCCGCTGAGGCAAAAAACTACCTGCCTCCCCTTCCAATTGCATATGATGGGAACTTGGGGTGTTATTTAGAAATGCTTGAAATGTCAGGAGGTCATGGAGGAGACAACCTCCCGAAATCACAGGCGATTAAAGACGCCTGTATGGCACATAACATATTAATAAACCTTCCTTCTAATGGAGTCTTTATTCATTACAACGGAGCCTTTCATTCTCAGAATAAAGAAGGGATTGCATGGTACTTACTAAATGAGAATCCAGATTTAAAAATCATGACCATTGATGCTACAGAGCAAGAATTTATTAACGAACTAGAGCAAGAGCGAATGGATATTGCAGATTTTATTATTGTCACTCCTTCAAGCCTAACGAAAACTCATTAATAAGTAATTTTACTAAAAAGTTAAATCCATAAAAGAAAAATATATGAAACTTACTCAACCTGACTTATTTCTAATTTTAGCATTTTTATTCTTCACATTTAATAGCTGTACTTGTGATGGCGTGTCTAGTAATGATGGGGCTGTATCAGAAGAAACATATTATGGGACTGTCATTGACACTGAGAATATCCTTGAAGCAGCCACTATAAGAGAAAGGCTAATCCACGAAGATCATGTGAGTGTAAAAATGGAGGGGAGTGTTATCGCCACATGTGGGAAAAAAGGATGTTGGATGGATGTAGTTTCTGGAGAAGATACTGTTTTCGTAAAGTTTAAAGATTACGCGTTTTTCGTACCAACAGAAGGTGTAGAAGGCTACAGAACTGTTATGGAAGGCATCGCGTACTACGACACAACAACCGTATCTGAGTTGAGACACTTTGCTGAAGATGCTGGTAAAAGCAAAGAAGAAATCTCATTAATTACTGAGCCCGAGTATCGCCTTCAGTTTACTGCTACTGGCGTCATGATGGAAGATGTCGGATTATGAAAATCGTTAAACTAATTCTTTCAATAATAACACTAACACTTTTGTCGTTCTGCTCTTCTGAATCAGAAGAATCTTCTAAAAAAGTCAAGGTTGTTAGCATAGCTAATTCTCCAAGTGAAATGGCTCTTCTTATGAGAGAGATGGATGCAAGACTTTTTGAAATTGAAGGTGAATATGAAAAAACTGGGGTTTGGCCTGAATTAAGTTTTGAATTTCCTTTAATATTAGATCAAAATCCTACCGTAGAAACAATGATATCTGATGTTGTAACATCATTATCACCAGTATTTGCAGACATTCTCACCGATTATAACCTAGCCCCATCTAAAGAGGGATTAGATAGAATTGTACAAATGTGTTTAACCTGTCATTATCAAAGCTGCCCAGGCCCATTAGTTAGGATAGAGAAACATATTTTTGAAGCAGATTATTGATTGCGTTCTAGATGCTCCAGTTTCTTCAGCATGGGCTCATATAAACTGTGACAATCTGACTTTTCTTTGCTGTTTAAGGCGGACCTTAAACTGAAAATCGAGTCTAGCAAAGCCTGCTCATTTTCAATAGTCTCACACTGCTCAACAATTGTGAGTCCTTCCATTGCTGCTCTAAAATCACCTGAAGTTGAGCATCTTACAATTAAATCAATTGAGTTGGCAGGAATAAACCCTGAACTCCAAAGAAATGACAGAACATCTGCATACATATGCTCTTTGCTGTCCTTTTGTAAAAATTCAAGAAAAACATCTTCCGCTGCACTGAGTTTAATACTTGATAAAATAGTGCGCATTCTAGCTTTCAATGCATCTTCCTCACGAGAGCTAAAGGCTTCTAACAATGGCTCAACCCATTTAATAGTACCGTTTTTCTCAGCCCTATCAAGAGCCTCAGATACTTTTTTATTGTCCTTAGAGTCTAGATTTTTCATTTTGCAAATGTATCAATGAATTCTCTCAACATCATAGCTGTTGCACCCCAAACTAAGTGTTTTCCAAACTTTATCCCAGGAACCACAACTCCATTAACTGTGTAATTACACCAATTACTCTCCTCATTTAAATCTGAAACTTGAAATAATATAAATGAATTGACTTCCTTTGGGTCTATTGAAAACAGGGGGCGTTCACTAAGCCAAGCTACATACGGTTTAACCAGAAAATTACTCGGAGGAATATATAAGGGAGTTAGCGGGCCTAAAACATTTTCTATATCAACTTTAACTCCTAACTCCTCTTTACATTCTCTAATAGCTGTTTCAATATCACCGACATCATTAGAATCCCTTTCACCACCTGGAAAACCAATTTGCTTTGAATGCACCCCATCATATTCTGACCTTTCTATCAAAACACCTTCGATTTCATTTACATCGTCTTTAGAAGGAAATAAAAGAATTAATACAGACGCATTCCTGCAATTTGCCAAATTTTCTCTTGAGAAAGAACTCTCACGAAAGGGCGGAGCTGCTTTCAGCTGAGACTTTAAACCTGCTACCTTTCCGTTTTTAAGGATTTCGGCTAACTTAAAAATTTTTAAATTTTCTATACTTAGATTCACAACCGCAAGGTCGGTCAGTTCTACCTTTACTCAATGAAAGTGACACTACTAGATGATAGCAATGAGTTCCCACCTGTTTCTTCAGCAGACAAAAGTGGGATTGTTGCAGTTGGTGGTGATTTAAGTGCCGCAAGGCTTTTATCCGCGTATGAAAACGGTATCTTCCCGTGGTTTAATCCTGGAGAAATGATTATGTGGTGGTCACCTGAGGAGAGGGGGATAATACCCCTTGATGGTCTTAAGGTGCACAAGAGCATGAGGAATGAAATTAATAAAATGAGATACACTGTCACTTATGACACTTGTTTCAAAGACGTGATTACACAATGCTCTAACAGCTTTAGGGGTGATAAGACTCAACCTGAAACTTGGATAGGCGATAATATGATCAATTCATATTCAGAATTACATAAGCTAGGTGTTGCTCACTCAGTTGAGGTGTGGAAAGGGGCTGAACTCGTCGGCGGTTTATATGGCGTCTCTATTGGGCGGATGTTCTTTGGGGAAAGTATGTTCAGTAAGGCTACGAACGCTTCTAAAATCGGATTATTCAATTTAGTAGAAAAATTAAAAAAATGGGGTTTTGGGCCTATTGATTGCCAAATGATGAATCCACACCTTGAATCACTCGGGGCAATACCTATATCGCGATCAGAATTTCAAAATATTTTAGATAAACATCTCAGTTCTGGCGAAACATTTTTAGGATCTTGGACAGAATAAGTATCTTAGTTAAATGAAATTTCCGATTACTTCGTACTTTATTCTTAGAAGGCGTATCGTTAAGGAATTTCTAAAATTTAAGGGTTGGCGCTTCAGAGGACAAGATCATACTAGTAAGTGGCGACACATTGTGTTTATCAGCCCCGCTGAAGGAACGCTCTTAAAGATGCAAATGAAGTGGATGCAATATTTAACTGCAACACCTTCAGAGTGGGTTGAGTTAGGTAACAAAGCAAAGGTTAAACAACTTTTAGTAAAAAAGCACACAGTACTAATCCGTTGGAGTAAAAATCTACAGGAGAACTTATTGGCTGAATTGCTAACCAACGCAAGGAATCATAAAGTGCGTATTTCAACCTGCGCTTGGGACAAACACAGAAAGGTTATAAAATTTCATTCTCAATTTAGACCATCACATTATCCAGATAGAGATATCAGGTATATTAATAGGTTCTTTATATTCTTTGAGCAGATCTGAAGTATATTTCTAATACTGTGATTTTTACGGAGTTAACATGTTATTAACAATTGGGGCAGTTTCGTTAACAAAGCGTTAATATCTGGTTATGCTAATTCATAAAAGTGGCTTATTTATAAGCTAAATTGCTTTCAGTATCTTACCCCTTAATTTCTTCCTGCTATGCAAATGGATAAGTATGACTTCATGATCTTAGATATCATCCAAACTCATAAAATTGAAAACCAAAGCCACATAAGACTCAGCGTTTTAGAGAGAAATTTTTGGAAATGCATTGAAGCAGATACTAACTTACATGTTGGGCAAGCACGCATAGGGGAAAGAATAACTAATCTTTACTTAGATGGACTTATTCAGAATAAAGATGGATACACACTAACTAAGAAAGGAAGAGAACAACGCTCATTTGCTCCTTGGAGTAAAGATGGTGAGTTAGCATAAGCTAACCTTAATAATAAACTTCATAAAAAAGGTGCAACCAAGTAGGTTACACCTTTTTTTATATACATAAATATTTTGTTTACCCTTACTTCTTAGCCTTCTTCACAGCCTTCTTCACAGCTGGCTTCTTAGCCGACTTCACAGCTGGCTTCTTAGCCGTCTTCACAGCTGGCTTCTTAGCCGACTTCACAGCTGGCTTCTTAGCCGCCTTCACAGCTAGCTTCTTAGCAACTACGGGCTTCTTCTCTTCCACCTCTGGCTTGTCATAAGATTCTTCTATAATCTCAAGTGCAGGATATTTTTCTCTCCAAAAATCAAGTTTACTACGATCTCGAACTGTGATAATCGTTCTTCTATCTAATCGAACTTTAATGTTAGGTTGTAGCTCTTTTGCTCTCTTTTTACGTGCCATTAGTATCGTCTATTATTAAACCGCATTATTGGATTCTGCTAATGAACGCAACTTGAGGTAAAGTTGAACTGTTTTTTTAATAATATTACTAAGATATTATAGTTAATTGGTAATTACCTATCTAAGAAGGTTAACAATACCCCTTAACTCTTCAGCATCGACGTCATACCCCTGAACCCTAATAACCCATTGGTACAGACCGTCTGGAGCGAAATACTCACTACCATATGTATTACCCATCCAAGAATCTTCAAGTGATGTCGAAGTATAAACAATATCTCCCCATCTATTATAGATTGCTAATTCAAAAGATTCTATCTGTCTTCCTACAATTTCAAAAGCATCATTAATACCATCGTTGTTAGGTGTAAAAGCTGTTGGAATATATAGGATAACTGATCCATAAAGGTGGACCGTTGCAACATCAAAACACCCGTTATTAGTTGTAACAGTAACCGCAGCATCATATTCGTCTAAACCATCGTATGCATGTGTTACTTCTCTTTCGTAGCCAAATTCTCCATCTCCGAAATTCCATAAGAAATTAAATGCTCCAAGAAAGGGCTCTTCTGGAAAAGTTAGGACATCAAATTCATATGTGTCATCTCCCTGATCATAGCGAATTATAGTGGCTTCAACGGTTTCAACATCAACACGTGTTGAACCGGTAATCATGTAATCACAGTTGTCTACAATGGTAACCTCGTAGGTAGTTCCAACAGGTGGTGAAATTGTGTGAGCGAGATCATCATCTAAGAAGTTCTCCCAAAGTATTTGGTATGGAGGCTGGCCGCCAGCGAGATCTAATTCGAGAAGTGCACTCGCACCATTGCATAAGAGCGTGTCATTTGGCATTGATATTTCTAAGGGATCATATGGCACTTCAAAAAGTGTTTGGAGATACATCTCTCTGTCACAACCGTCTCGGATATAAATTTCCATAAGATGCGTGGTTAAAGATGTATGTTCTATACATTCTTCTGTGCCAAAATCAATTCCGTTTATGGTCCAATTGTATGTTACCGGTGGATATTCTAAAAGCGGGTCTTGAATTAATTCTACACATACCGTTTCGAACTCATCACATAAGACAGTTACAATATCAGGGGTTACTGCTTCTAACGGCGGTGTATCATATATAAACACGCTTATAGAACTTTCAGTCGTACCGCTGACAATATTTAATATTAACTCCTCAGTTACCTCATCAATATAATCTTGTGGGACGGTGAAGGATAAAGCTATTTCATACTCACCAACGGGAATAACTGCGCTTTCTGGCAAACCTAAAATGTCCTCATTAAAGGAAGCTTCTGATAGAGGGTCAACGTTTATATCAAAGGCGAACGGATACACAGAAGGAACAAGACATGGACGGCTAATAGTAATTGTCGAAATGCCGCAATCTTCCCAAGCACAGTAAATAACAATATCGTCAAGAGGGTCGGGGTCACATTCTGGCGCTGCTGTAGCTTCGTACTCTGTTGGTATAGGGGATCCAAAACTTCCTTCCTCAAGTACTACAATTGACTCTAGAGCAGTATCAGAACCATCCGCAATGGCAAGTTTAATGTGATACGTAAGTCCACAACTTACAGGATGAGAGGCTGTGAAAGGAACGGTATAGCCATTAATGCATGGAGCCTCAACAGCATTGGGGTTATCTATGTAATACTCTTGATTTAAAATATCATTTATAGAGCTAATTGTTATGGGTAAAGGGGGATCAGTATCTGGAACTTGAGCTATGTTAACTGCACCATCAGGGAATCCAGGGGGAGAAGCAAAAGGACCTGTAATTCCAGGGCCAGAGAGGAAAAAAGCGAAAATGTCGTTGTATTGAGAATTCACCCAAGCTAGGTACTCATCAGATCCGAAAATATAATTAAACGATACAAAATCTCCTGAAGGTTGAAAATCGAATTCAAGAATACAAACATCGTTTACTGAATTAACAGAAAAAGCTTGTCCTATTAAAGGTGGAACTGAATTTGCCACTGTCAATAAGTCGTTATCATTCACTGTGTTTGGGCAAGAAGTACAAAACCCTGAATTACATGGGCCAGCAGGATTAGAGGCTTGATCAGTACTTAAAATCACTCCACTTTCAATTCCGAAATCACCTCCATTAGTCATATATCCTATTTGTTCTAAAGAACCAGAAAATGTGACATTCGTAGCAGTTACACCTTCTCCAAGAAGTACATTATTAACGTATTGCGTCGGGGTCATAGCTTGAGAGATATTCATTTGGGCTATGAAAGATGTAGGCGAAAAAGTTAATAGGAAACTTAATGCATAAACTACACGCGAAATCGATAAAAAAGGCGTTAGATTCATCAGAGTAATTTGAATAAAGATAAGCTTTTTATCAAACAAATTATATCCCTAAGTTTGCTACATGACAAACATCATATTTTTCTCAGACTCTAAAAGCACTAATTTATATCCTCTTAACCTCGGGAAATGTGCATCAACACTACATTTCGGGGTGAGATCTGTATCTACTCAATGGGCTGAGGCAATTGCTGAAAATAAAATTAAAAACACCTCTTGCATTAGACTCAATTCAAGGCTTATGCCTACAAAAGCTACTGTAGAATTTGTTTGTCAAATGATTTCGGGAGAAAAATGGGTTGTAAATGGTGAAACTCTTGCAGAAATTGAAGGGGATGTAAGCAAAGAAGTTGATGGCGATGTGACTGCAATCTTAACAGCATCTGCTGCCGATTATTTCGAGTTATGTGGCGAGGGAATTAGAACTGATATTAACCGACTTAAGCTCGTTTGGGGAGCAAGAAGTTTAAATGAATCTGAGAGAGAATCTTGGGCTAAAAATGGTGTGTTTTTTCATGGTGATTTAGAACAAGTTCATATATCACCCGGAGTAAAAATAAGGAGTTGTACGATAAATACAGAAAGTGGTGAAGTTATAATAGGGCCCAATTCCGAGATTATGGAAGGATCTTGCATTAGAGGGCCGTTTGCCCTTGGAGAAAATAGTACCGTGAAAATGGGTAGTCAGATTTACGGCCCAACTTCTATTGGAAAACACTGTAAAGTTGGAGGTGAAGTGAGTAACATCGTAATGCATGATTATTCAAACAAAGGTCACGGTGGATTTGTAGGAAATAGTGTAATCGGATCCTGGTGTAACTTAGGAGCAGAGACGACTTCAAGTAATTTAAAAAACACATATGGAGAGGTAAAACTCTATAGCGCTAAAGAACGTAAGCTTATTAATGGAGGCCGCATTTTCTGTGGATTATTAATGGGAGACCATAGTAAAACTGCTATACACACAGCTTTCAATACAGCAACTGTTGTAGGAGCATTTTGCAATGTTTTCGGTAAAGGAGCTCCTGAAAAACATATTCCATCATTTACATGGGGTGGTTCTGAAGGATTGAAAGAACACCGGATAGAGCAAGCAATAAGTACAGCTAAAAAAGTAATGTCTAGGCGAAATGTAGAATTGACTTTTAAAGAGGAGGCGGCAATTGAAAAGCTCTTTAATGACACATCCGCAGACAGAGTATGACACCGTGTCACAAATACATAATGGCACGCCCATTGCAATCCATATAGTCTAAACAAACTAAATGATTAATATAAAAGATCCCTTTAATTTACTTACTGAGTCTCAAGACAGTGAGTTTATTCCATTAATTTCTGAAGAGGATGAAAAAGCGATGCACGAAGAAGATGTGCCGGAATCTCTTCCGCTATTATCTCTTAGGAACACAGTGCTTTTCCCTGGCGTAGTAATTCCTATCACCGTCGGGCGCGACAGCTCACTAAAGGTAATTAAAGAAGCAAATAAAGGGTCTTTAAGCATAGGTGTTGTAAGCCAAATTGATCCTGAAGTCGAGATTCCAGCTGGATCTGATTTAAATAAAGTTGGTACGGTTGCTCGCATTATTAAAATGCTGAGAATGCCTGATGGGACTAAGACTGTTATCATACAAGGCCAAAGACGGTTTACATGGGACATAATCGTTCAAGAAGAGCCATACCTTAAAGCAAGTGTAAAAGCTTTCGGGCAAGTTGAAGATTTGGCAGACACTAAATCAAGGGAAGCTCTCATTGAGAGTTTAAAAGATCTAGCCATTGAGATTATCAAGATGAGCCCCACCATCCCCTCAGAAGCTGCAGGTGCAATTAAAAACATAGAACGACTTAGCTTCCTTGTAAACTTCATTGGCTCAAACATGAACGCTACAGTACAGTCTAAGCAAGAGCTTTTGGAGGTTGAAGGTCTTGAACAACGAGCAAATAAGTTACTAGAAATGCTTCTCAAAGAGAAACAGCTTTTAGAGCTTAAAAATGATATTCAGAATAAAGTCCAAAGTGACCTTAATCAACAACAAAAGGAATATTTTCTAAATCAACAAATCAAGAAAATACAGGAAGAGTTAGGAGCGAACCCATTAAAGGAGGAGATAGAGGAAAGGAAAGCTAAATCTCTAAAGAAAAAATGGCCCGAAGAAGCTGAAGCACTTTTTGAGAAAGAAATTCAAAAGCTAGAACGGATGAATCCACAAGCTGCTGAATACAGTATGCAGTCAAACTACATAGATTTACTTCTTGAACTTCCTTGGGACGAAGTTTCTAAAGACAACTTTGATTTAAAAAATGCCATTAAAGTTTTAGATAGCGACCACTATGGGCTCAATAAAGTTAAAGAACGAATAGTGGAACACTTAGCCGTTTTGAAAATAAAGGGAGATCTTAAAGCTCCAATACTTTGTTTATACGGCCCACCTGGAGTAGGTAAAACTTCACTTGGGAGAAGTATAGCCGAAGCGTTGGGACGTAAATATGTCAGGATGAGTCTTGGTGGGATGAGAGATGAAGCTGAAATCAGAGGTCATAGAAAAACCTATATAGGCGCCATGCCTGGGAGGATTCTACAAAACCTTAAGAAAGCCGGGACTTCAAACCCATTGTTTATCTTAGATGAAATTGATAAGCTTACTCGAGACAACCATGGTGACCCTTCATCGGCCCTACTCGAAGTTCTTGACCCAGAACAAAACAGTACTTTCCACGACAATTACCTAGATTTAGATTACGACCTAAGTAGAGTTATGTTTATTGCTACATGTAATGACCTATCCACTATTCATCCTGCGCTTCGTGATAGAATGGAAATAATTGAAGTCTCTGGCTACACCATTCAAGAAAAAGTGCAAATTGCTAAGAGGCACCTATTACCGAAAATCGTAAGTGACACTGGTTTAAAAAAATCTGAAATATCTGTGCCTTTGGCCACCCTTGAAAAAGTTGTAGAGCTTTACACTAATGAATCGGGAGTTAGAGGACTTGATAAGAGGGTTGCTAAAATAGTTAGAAACAGAGCGAAGGAGATAGCCATGGTGGAGCCATATACTCCAGAGGTAAAGTCAGATGATTTATCCGGAATCTTGGGCAGACCGAGAGAGCGAGATAAATATTCAAACAATGATGTAGCAGGAGTAGTTACAGGATTAGCTTGGACTCCTACAGGAGGAGATATATTATTTATTGAAACTTCTCTAACACCTGGTAAAGGAAAACTAACTCTCACGGGAAACTTAGGAGAAGTAATGAAAGAGAGTGCGATAATCTCACATGAGTATCTCAAAGCCCATGCTTTAGATTTAGGTTTAGACCCTAAGATATTTGAGAAGTGGAATGTACATGTACACGTTCCGCAAGGCGCTATTAAAAAAGATGGGCCTAGCGCGGGAATCACAATGCTTACTGCACTTGCGTCTGCATTTTCTCAAAGAAAAGTGAGGAAGTACCTTGCTATGAGTGGTGAGATTACACTTAGAGGACAAGTACTGCCTGTTGGTGGAGTGAAGGAGAAAATATTAGCCGCAAAACGAGCTGGTATTAAAGAAATTATTCTTTGCGAAAGGAATCGTCAAGACATAGAGGAAATAGACGCTCGTTATGTCAGGGGGATGAAGTTCACCTACGCAAACAAAATGAACGAAGTAGTTAGTCGTGCTTTGCTATCAACGAAGGTTGATTCACCATTAGACTTAGGTATTAAACAAACAAATTCATAGCTGCTAATTTATGCCCACTACCCTATCGCTTTCATCTCTAATCAAGCTCGCTTTAACCTTTGTATTCACCGGAATTCTATTCGTTGCAAATGGCCAAACATCAGTTTCTGGCTCTATGCCATTAGACTTAGCAATTGATGCGAGAAGTGCAGCATTAGGTGGTAAAGTGGTCGCAGATTTAAAGCCTGATGGTCATGCCTCTTCATACAATCCTATTTCGGTTGATAGTTCTTCTGTAGGTATAATCCACACCTCTTATTTAAACTATTATGCAGCAATACAAATTGGTGCTATAGATGCCGTCATTAAAACTGGGGAAAAACACACAATTCATGTTGGAGCAAGATTTGCGTCGTTTGGCAGATTCTCAGGCTATGATGCTTCTGGTTTGCCTACAGGTGATTTCTCCGGTGGAGATTATGTGTTGCAATCTGGAATTAGTTGGAAATTAGATTCTGTTTGGTCTATAGGAATAACGGGGTGGGGAGGATTTAGGAACTTAGCTTTAGAAAATGCTGGAATTTTAGGAATTGACGCAGCTGTCATAGGACGTTGGCCCAATAGGAATTTTGCTGCTGGCGTCTTACTTTCTGGGTTAGGACGACAATTCGCAGGAACTGGCAGTCAACCCGTAGGAGCTATGCCTATAAATTTTCAGATAGGCTTTACAAAAGGTTTCGAAAATGCGCCATTTAAATTATATCTAAAAGCCCAAAATGTTGAGAATTGGGAACTTGCGCCCGAGGGGATTTATGATGATGGGATTGACCCACTAACAGGTGAAATTATACAAAACACCACTTGGGAATTTGGCGATCAATTTATGAGACATATATGTGCTGGGGTTGAAATTAATCTCGGAAGTGGGTTAGCTGCTCAGTTTGGTTACGACCATAGAAGGAGAATAGAAATGGTGTCTATGGGAAGGAAGGGGACAAATGGATTTTCTATGGGAGTACATCTAAGAATTAGAGAAACGGATATTGGTTTAGCAAGAAATACATACCATTTTGCTGGATCATCTACACATCTTTCAATAGCAATTGCACTTCCTGGCTAATTTAGGTGAATGATTAAAGTTGGGTGATTATCTTCGGACCATGGCAAAACATCGTATTACCATAGCAATTGACGGACACTCTTCTGCAGGGAAGAGTACAATGGCGAAAGCTATAGCTAAGGAATTAAACTATGTTTACATTGATACCGGAGCCATGTATAGAGGAGCGACACTCTTTGCAATGAAGGAAAGGCTTATTAAAAGCAAAATTATTGATACCTCTGAGCTTGAACAAGCCTTAGAAAGGCTGTATCTAAGTTTTCGTTTTAACCCAAGTACTGAATGTTCCGAAATGCATTTAAGTGGCGTAAATATCGAAAAAGAAATACGATCGATGGAAGTCGCTAACAATGTTAGTTTAGTAGCTAAGATTCCTGCTGTAAGAACTAAACTTGTAGCTATTCAAAGAAGATTAGCCGAAGGATCTGGAGTTGTCATGGACGGTAGAGATATTGGAACTGTAGTTCTTCCAAAAGCTGAATTAAAGTTTTTTATGACAGCAGACCCAGAAGTTAGAGCTTGGAGGAGACTTAAAGAGCTTAAAGAGCTTGGCAAAAAAGTGACTTATGATGAGGTGTTAGAGAATGTCCTCAATAGAGACCGTATCGATTCCGAGAGAGCTGTGGCACCACTAAAACAAGCAGAAGACGCTGTGGTTATTGACAATAGTAATCTTACCATGGAAGAGCAATACGTCTTTATGTTAAACCTCGCAAAAAAGAGAATGGAAGAGGTATGACGCCTAAAAAACTATTCCGAGATTTCCTCACAGTCATTGCGTGTTCATTTACCTATGTTAGCTGTGCTCAACAATCAGGCACTATTGAACAAGTTTCTAAGAAGATTGTTAGGCCAGCATTTTTAAATGTTGAGCTTGAATATATTGACAGCATACTATCGACTCTATCAATCGAGGAGCAAATAGCTCAACTTTTAATGGTTCCCATCTACTCTTATGCGGATAGAGCTGATTGGGATGAAGCTGAGAATTGGGTACAGGATTTAGGATTAGGAGGTGTTATATGCATGCAAGGGGGGCCTGAAAACCAAAGAATTAGAATTAGACGACTACAAGAACTTTCAGAAATCCCATTAATGGTAGCATCTGATGCTGAGTGGGGGTTGGGCATGAGATTAGATTCTACGAGAAGCTTTCCTAGAGCGCTCACACTGGGTGCGACGAGAGATGCAGAACTTGTAAGGCAATTCGGGCGCATTGTAGGCGAGTCACTGAGGAGCACAGGGGTTCAAGTGAATTTCGCACCTGTAGTAGATGTGAATTCTAACCCACTAAATCCCGTAATTGGAAGTCGGAGTTTTAGTGAAAATGTAGAGTTAGTGGGTGAGTTGGGGTTGGCATATGCTCTAGGATTACAAGATGAATCCGTTCTCGCTACAGCAAAACATTTTCCTGGACACGGGGATTCAGATTCGGATTCACATAAAACACTACCTAGAATTTCAGGCGACCGCTCAAGATTGGATTCTGTAGAATTAGCTCCATTTCACAAATTGATAAATGGAGGTGTCGGGGCTATGATGATAGCTCACCTAGATGTTCCTGCCTTAGACAGCACAGAATCGCAACCCTCTACCCTCTCCCCTTCAATTGTCGACACCTTACTTCGTCAAGAACTAGGGTTTGAGGGACTGGCTTTTACTGATGCTCTTTCAATGAAGGGTTTTGTAGACTTTGCGGGAGATCGCCCTCGAGCTCGTGATGCTCTTATCGCAGGCAACGACATACTACTCTTCCCTGGAGACCCTGTAAAGGTGATTGAAGAAATAAAGAGTGCTGTCGAAAATGGGGAGATTGATTCGACTTTAATTACTTCGAAATGTCGAAGAGTTTTGCAAGTTAAGGTTTGGTCTAAAGCTGAAGAGGATATACCTCACTACGGAGAAAACTGGGAGCCTTCAAATGCAGAAGGAGTTCATAGAAAAATATTGGAATCATCAATGACCTTATTGGAAAACAAGGGTGGGGTTCTTCCTTGGCTTCTACCTAAAGGACACATTACGGTGATCAATGTTGCGAACAATTCATCATCGGGAA
>Ga0206679_10001260_pt1 | contig 20915 bp, 22 predicted proteins | sample M110012015metaG_FD_155464 | JGI IMG/M metagenome (GOLD analysis project Ga0206679, IMG submission 155464) | Ammonia-oxidizing marine archaeal communities from Monterey Bay, California, United States - M1 100m 12015 | ecosystem: Environmental > Aquatic > Marine > Intertidal zone | place: USA... | reverse complement strand
GCGCGCCTAAAGATTTAGCATTCCTGGGTACTTTATAGTTCTCTTTTTTTCGAAGGTCGCAGCTTTGATACTAGCCAGGATGCGCCGGATACGACAGGCATTAGCAATCCACCGACAATAATCCCCAGCACCCCGTTGAGCAGCATGGAGCCCAGGGTTGTGAGTGCTGACCCTATCGATGCCAGTTGGCTGATGGGCTGCAGGATGAGTTCGAACAGCGCGAGTATCTCTGGAATACTATGCGCAAAGATACCACCACCCACCAGAAACATTGCTGCGGTACCTACAATGGTAAGCCCTTTCATGAGGACGGGCGCGAAAGCAAGGATTTGTTTTCCGATCCATTTTTTTGAGCTGGACTCTCCACCGGAATTTAGTAGGTGCAGGCCAAGGTCGTCGAGCCTCACAATCCCCGCTACTAAACCGTAGACGCCGATGGTCATTAATGCCGCGATAGTGATAACGGTTAACGTCTGTGTGATCAAAGCTGCACCCTGCACAGTGCCCAGCGCTATGACGATGATCTCAGCGGAAAGAACGAAGTCCGTTCGAATAGCCCCTTTTATTTTTTCTTTTTCGAAAGCGACCATGTCAACTTTGGGGTCGCGTCGGGCAGACACGACTTTGGTTTTCTCAGCCAGCCGTTCCTCGGGGTGAAAAAAAGCAGAGGCGATCTTCTCGAATCCCTCGTAGCAAAGATAACATCCACCCAGCATCAGGAAAGGCGTAATCATCCAGGGGGCGATTGCCGCAAGCACGAGAGCTGATGGGACAAGGATCAATTTGTTGCGTGCAGATCCCTTAAAAACGGCCCACACGACAGGCAGTTCCCGGTCTGCGCGAACGCCGGACACCTGTTCCGCGTTCAGGGCAAGATCATCACCTAGAACCCCGGCAGTTCTGACTGCGGTGACCTTGGTCATGGCGGCGACGTCGTCCAGTACGGTCGCTATATCATCGAGTAATAGGAGCAGGCTGGTAGCCATCAGTTATGCCGCATCTTTTCGGCTATGGCGGCATACTGGTCCAGCAAGGGCATTACTATCTCTTCACCCTCGGATGGAAGGCCAAATACAAGGTGATTGAATCCCTCGGCCAGCTTTGACTCAACAAAGGCTTCGTCAGCCGGTACACCGAACATCGCCACGGTAATGTCAGAAAGCTTTCTGCCTCGGTTGATTAGCGCCTTTTCGATTTCCGGAAGATGATCCGCCTCACGTCCGGCGATGGGTAACCAGCCATCACAGTACTCAGCGATACGGTCGTAGCTCCACTTTGAAGTCGCCCCCATCAGAACTGGAGGTCCACCAGCTTGTATGGGTTTTGGGTTGGACCAGATCGGGTCGAAGTCTACAAACTCACCATGGAACTCTGCTTCTTCTTTTGTCCAGATTTCGCGCATCGCTAGAATTTTTTCACGAACCACCTTCCAGCGATGCTTGTATTCAACCCCGTGATTTTCCATTTCTTCTGCGTTCCAGCCCGCACCAATGCCAAGTATGAAACGGCCGCCGGAAATGCGATCAATAGAAGCGATCTCTTTCGCGAGAGTGAGGACATCGCGCTCTACTACCAGACAGATACCTGTTCCCAGCTTGATACGCTTGGTTGCGGCTGCGCAGGCCCCGAAGGCGACGAAAGGGTCGTAGGTATGGGAGTACTCCTTCGGTAGATCTCCGCCCGCAGGGTAAGGGGAGCGTCGTGATGCAGGAATGTGCGTGTGCTCAGGAAAGAAAAGCGAGTCCAGACCGCGTTCCTCTATAGCTTTTGCCAGCTCGACGGGGTGCATCGCGTAGTCTGTTGGAAAAATCAGCGCACCAAATTCAGCCATTGAAGAAGTTCCTGTTTAAAAAGATAAATTAACGACCATCAGCTTAGGATAAACCAGCATTGCTTCGCTTGCTATCTTGTCCCGTCAGACAGGCTCGATGTTGTAGAACAACGCGGCCGATTCGCCCATGATCAGGTCCTGCTCGTGGGTGGATAGTTTCCCGATGTATAAATTCATGATGTCGTACACCTCGTCGAATGTAGCAGTTAGTGTGCACACTGGCCAGCCGGAACCAAACATCAGCCGCTGTGGTGTAAATTGCTCCAATACCTGGTCAAGATATATCAGGTATGGGTCTATAACCAGTTCATCAGCGTCAGGGTCCTGCGGTGGTAGTTCTGTCACCATGCCGGAGATCTTGCAAAAAACGTTCTTTCTTTCCGAGAGCCTTTTTATATCACTGGCCCAACTCTCGAAGCCGGTTTCTGAATAATCGGGTTTCGCGAGATGATCGATGACGAACGACTGGTCTGGAAATTGATCGGCCAGTCGAGCGCAATCGTTCAGATGTTGCGGTCGAACCAGAAGGTCCAGCGTGAAGTTAAAATCCGCTAACATCCTGATGCCGCGCTGAAAGGATGCACTCAGCATTCGGTCACCGTCAGAATCTGCGTTCAGTGAGACTCGAAAGCCGGATACTTTTCCCTCGTACTGTGACAAGGTTGGCTGTAGGTTTTCAGCTTCAAGGTCTGTCCATCCGACGACTCCCTTGATGAAGCTGTTTTCTGATTGTAGTTGCAGCAGGAAGTCAGTTTCTCTGTCAACCTGGCGAGCTTGCACAGCGATAGTGCCGTGGAACCCGTGATCGCGCAGATACGGATTCAGGTAGGCAGGCAGATAGTCCTGTTTAAGAATATTGTGGTCCATCCAGCCATAATCAGTATCGTTGTACCGCCAGAAGTGCTGGTGTGAATCTAGTCTTAACGCCATGATTTCCTCGGTGTGACAATCGGAAAGCGTCGTTCGAATTGATCGAATAGTCCGGACAATTGTAGCAAAGCACCCGCATCGCCTTCTATTTCCAGTTCTCCTTCAGTCATTAGGGTAGCGGCATCTTTCTGCCCGGCTATCAGGAGCTTGAAGTTGAGTTGGCTGATTTTCAGCGTCGCTGCGGCATCGCCGGACTGGTGTCCACAGAATGTATTCAGCACTGAGTTCTTGATAGAGAGCAACGTGTGTTCACTGTCGCTAAACGCCAGGTTGATTTGCAGCGTGATGCCATCAGCACGGTCTGCGTTTAACCTCACCGCCATGATCTGGTACAAGTTGTCCAATGGTATGGAACCAGCCATGCCCGCACTGGCAGCATAGGTTGCGCCTGCCGGTAGCCCCTCGCGAAGTTCGAGGGCTCCGCACAGGTAAAAATTACGCCACGGTCCTGATTCTGACTGGTAGCCCAATTGCTCAAGGGTGTCAGCAAGCAGAGCTCTTGCCTCAACCTGATCGGGATCGTCCATTACGACATGATTTAATACTTCAACTACCCAACGGTAGTTGCCTGCTTCAAAGTCTTCCTTGGCTTTTAACATTATGGCGTCAACGCCGCCCATGTAGCGAAGATAGTTCCCTGCCGCCTCGACAGGAGGCAGTGGATGTAACGTCGAGGGATTGCCATCAAAAAATCCAAGGTACTTAACGTAAACAGCTCTCGCATTGGCGTACAGAGTGCCGTAGTAGTCCCGGTTATAGAACTCAAGCCCCAGTGAGTCTGGTAATTCAAGTTGTTCTGCGATTTCCTCTTTGTTGTAACCCAGGTTGGCGAGCCTTAGGGTTTGGTCATGAATAAATTTGTAAAGATCCCTTTGTTTCGTCATGTAGTCCTTAACAGATTGCTGGCCCCAGATAGGCCAGTGGTGGCTCGCGAACTGTACTTCAAGCTTGCTACCGAATAGGTCAATGGATTCGTTGATCTGATCTGCCCAGGCGAGGGCATCGCGGACCTGGGCGCCCCTTGGCGTGTAAACATTGTGCAGGTGATGTGACGTTATTTCTGACATGCACAGTGCTTTGAACTGGGGAAAGTAAAACACCATCTCGGCAGGTGCCTCTGTACCCATGGTCATTTGGAACTCGATCTGAATACCGTCAATTGTCCGGGTCTCACCGGTCTCCTTGACAGTATCGTTGGGTACGACGAAACCGGTTGTTCCCATAGATAGAGCAGCCCCGAGGCCGGTAGAGACGAACCCGGTGGGTGATGGTTTGAGTAGATTGCCATACATGTAAGTAGCGCGCCGACCCATCACGTTTCCAGCAAGGATATTTTCAGCGAGGGATTCATCAACGAAGTCGCGGGGTGCAATCACGGGTACTTCGCCGGAGGCTGCCTGCTCGGCGGTGATGACTCCTAGTACACCCGCGAAGTGATCGGCGTGGCTGTGGGTGTGGATTATCGCAATCACGGGGCGCTCACCAAGTTCCCTGTTGGCTAGCTCAAGCCCCGCGCGCGAGGTTTCGCTGGATGTTAACGGGTCGACGATGATCCATCCGGTATTGCCTTTGATCAGGGTCATGTTCGCGATATCAAACGAGCGTATTTGGTAGATGCCGTCGACGACTTCATACAGGCCGTGATGTTGAGCGTTCAGTTGGGACATGCGCCAAAGTGAGGGGTTGACGGTATCCGGTGCGTCTTCTTCAAGGAACGACAATGCCTCCAGGTCATAGACCAGTCGCCCGCCCTTGTCGTGCTCGATGCTCATGGGTGCCAAAGTCGCGATAAATCCCCTGCGCGCATCTTCGAAACTTTGGTTGTCGTCAAAGTTCAGCTTTTGTTTGAAAGATTGTTGCAGTGCTTTTGTTGATTCGCTCGCGGCTTTTGGTGCTCGCATGGGTTCTGGTAGCGGAGAATAGGTAGTCACGGGCAGGTTCGCTATTTCGAGTCAGGGAGGTGTAGGATATCGAGTGCCCACTACGAAGCAAGTACAAAAAATGACTGAAAAGCTCAGAAAGTCTGACAGGCTGCAGTATTTCATCGGCACACTGATTTCGATCGTTTTATTGTCGGGTTATCTCATTTTAAGTGGTGATCAGGAGGAAAAATCGACAGTCGCCGGAACCAATCTGCCGGAGATTAGTGTAGGGGAAAAAGAGCCGAGAGAAGCAAAGCATTCAGAGGAGGTACATTGAAAGCACTTGCGTTGGAAAGCATTGCTGAAAGCTTGATCAAGACCAGAATGCCTTTTGGGCATGAGACAAAGAAATCGCGGCTTTATCTGATCATGCAGTGGTGACTTAAGTGGGATTTGTTACAACAAAGAATCTTGAGCTTTACGTCGAGGAACGGGGCAAGGGTTCGGCTGTACTGTACATCAGTGGCACGGGTGGTGATCTTCGAGTGAAGCCTGGCGTTCTGGATGGACCGTTGGCTTCAGGACATCACGTTATCGCTTACGATCAGCGTGGGCTTGGTCAATCCGGGAAACCGAATGGCCCGTACACCATGGAACAATATGCAGATGACGCCGCGTACCTGCTGGACGCGCTTGATCACGACACCGTGGATGTTATCGGTGTGTCGTTCGGCGGTATGGTCGCTCAACACCTGGCCTTGCGGCATCCTGATCGTATTCGCCGATTGGTGATCTGCTGCACTTCCCCGGGAGGCAGTTTGCCCAGCTATCCGTTTCATAAGTTGCCTGAAGGCATAGAAGCCGTAGAACGGCTAATGAAACTAATGGCCGTATCAGATACGCGCAGGGACGAAGCCTGGCAAGCGGCGAATCCCGACCGGGTGCAAAAACTGATTGACCACTCTCTGGCCGGCGCTTTGGCGGACCACTTAACTGATGAATATAAAAAGGGTGCCCGGCTTCAACTGGAGGCGAGGGCTGGACACGACGTGATAAACCGGTTGCGGGAAATCGATTTGCCAACGCTTATCTGCGCCGGACGACATGATGGAATCGCGCCTGCGGAGAATCAGGCTGCGCTCTGTGATGGCATCAGGAACGCTCGGCTAAATTGGTATGAAGGCGGGCACCTGTTTCTTATCCAGGACAAACAGGCCTGGCAAGATATTATGGGGTTTCTTTGCTGATGGCAGATATCAGGCAGCGAGGCCTTGAATACGCGCTGCCCGTTCCCGCAGCAGTTCCGGTGAACCCAGCAGCTGTCGGTTGAATCCCGTTCGCTTAAACCAGTAGTGCAGGCCAACAAGATCAGTAAAGCCCATGCCACCGTGTACTTCGGTAGCCGTCCGGGTGACAAACTGCCCTACCTCAGAAAGATGTGCCTTGGTGTGGCTTGCCATCATTGTTGATTCCTGCGGAATTTCTTCCAGAGCGTGGGCGGCGTACCAAACCATTGACCGACAAGGCTCCAGACTGGCAGCCATCTCGGCACACATGTGCTTCACCGCCTGGAACGATGCGATAACCCTGTTAAATTGTTCGCGTTGTCCTGCATAGGTAACCGCCTGGTCCAGAGCGCACTGAGAAGCGCCCAGGGTGTCGGCGCTCAATGAAACCAGTCCAGCATCAAGAGCAACCCTGAACACTTCAGGGTCATCACTGATCAGCAGGGCATCCACCTTGTCATAGGTCAACTCACAGGTGGACCTTGTTCGATCAACTGTCGTTAGATTCGATCGTGACAGTCCTTGCGCATTCGCATCGACCAGGTAAATCTCCTGGGCGTTGGTGGATACCAGGTAATAATTTGCCTGGGAATCCAGGGCGAACAGCGATTTACCTGAAAGTTTGCCACCGTCGGCCGACAGCCCAGCATTATTCCGGGCGGCGATGCCTTCTGCGAATGCAATTCCGATCCGAATTTCACCGGTCGCAACTGAACCCAGTAAATCTTCGCCTCTGCCGGCAGCCTGCATCGTCGCGGGTGCAATCACTGCAGAACTGATAAATGGGGACGGCGTGACATGATAGCCGAGTAATTCAGAAACAACCGCAGCATCCAGGTTTGAAAGCCCAAGTCCGCCATTGGCTTCGCTAATCAGTAATCCCGGTATACCAAGGTCAGTCAGTCCGCTCCAACAGTGAGCATCGCTTGAGTCATCGGTGGCAATTTTTCGAACTACATCGAGTGGTATCTGTTCTGCGAGAAAACGGTTTACAGAATCCTGCAGGAGTGTTTGTTCTGAAGATAATCCAAATTCCATTGATTGGCTCCTAGGAAGCGTTTGTTTTGGCGGCGGGTTTTGGTTCTCGTGGCATACCAAGCCCTCGTTCGCTGATAATATTCTTCTGGATCTGGGAAGTTCCGCCGCCGATGATCAGTCCAAGGAAATACATATACTGATATTGCCAGGAACCATTGCCCCGAAGGTGCGGGTTATCTCCATAGGCGATACCTATTTCACCCATCACGTCGATAGCGAGTGATTCCAGTTCATGTCGAAGCTCAGTTCCCAGTAGTTTGACCACCATGCCGGCCAGCTTTGCATCCTGGCCTTTATTAATACGAGCTGACAGCAGACGCATGTCATTGCATTTCATGGCAAGCACGCGCCCTTGAATTTTCATTAGGCGATCCCTGAAGATCGGGTTGTCAATGATTCGCTCACCGTTAACAGATTCGGTATTCATAAGTTTAATAACGCCATTGAGGCGAGATAAGGCAGCATCAGGTGGTGCAAGTGAACCCCTCTCGTGACCCAGAATGGCATTGGCGACCTGCCATCCCTGACCGCGTTGGCCAACGATTTGGTCTTTTGGTACTCGCACATCAGTGAAAAACACTTCGTTGAAATTAGCTTCCCCCGTCATATCAACCAGCGGTCGAATCTCGATGCCGGGTGTGTCCATCCTGAACAGTAGAAATGAAATCCCCTGATGTTTGGGCGCTTCAGGTTCGGTTCTTACCAGGCAAAATATCCAGTCTGCTAAATGCGCGGTACTGGTCCATATTTTTTGTCCATTGATGACCCATTCATCGCCATCAAGTTCTGCCTTGGTAGTTAGGCTGGCCAGGTCACTTCCCGCGCCGGGCTCAGAATAACCCTGGCACCAGATGAGTTCGCCGTGGATGGTTGGTTTAATGAACTGTTGTTTCTGTTCCTCTGTGCCCATTTCCAGCAGCACCGGGGTCAGCATCGAGATTCCCTGGCCCCCAAGTCCGGTGCTGAGCTGGGCGTTGGAGAATTCTTCCGCAATGATTCGGGATTCGATGATGTCAGGTTCAGCGCCGAACCCACCGTACTCTGTTGGGATAGTGCGTGCTGCATAGCCGTTATTGATGAGGGTTTTTTGCCAGGCGATTGCCTCAGAGTTCCCTACGCCGGCTTGTTTTGGAGATTTATCGCTTTTTTCTGCGATGAACTGTTTTACCTCTGCACGAAACTCGTCGTACTCAGCACCAAAAGAGAGATCCATAACGACCAATAGTCCTGTAAAAAACTGAAGGGTTAGGCTATCACAGAGTTAGGTTGTTCGGGGTAATCCTATTTGCCTGAGACACCGACTTCAGTTTGGATCCGCTGCAGATATTCCCTGAGGTCAGGATACCCATTTGCGATATCGCCCAGCCAGGTGGCAGGTTTATTGTCCATAAAACCTGACAGCATACCCGCGATCACAAAATCGAAAGCGGTAAGGCGCCCCCCGACGATGTAGTTTTTTGTACCAACTATGTCCGCTATAGCTTCCAGGTCTCGTTTGGCGAACCCTTTTTGCTCTTCGAAAGTGTGACGACCCAGGCCATGCAGGTCGTAGGTTTTTGCTACAGCCTTGCGAGCACCGTTAGAAGCGAAGCCGCGAAGCAGTCCAGGGACAAATCCGAAAAAGCCGTCAACAATATTGGGGTACCACTTGTCGTCTAACCAGCGGCTAGCGACGCCCATCCAGTAGAGGTGGTCTTCAGCCAGGCGCGAGAACGCAACGCCGGTTGCCTTTTCTTCCGGTGTTAATCCGGCATAGAGTTTACCCTGGGTCATGGTGTTCAGTCGCTCGAAGATCAGCTCGGAATCTGAAATTTTTTCACCATCGATAATAAGGTAGGGCAATTTTCCTTTCGGTGCTTTTCTGGGGTCCTGCTCGGTTTCGTGGTCAAATTTCAGGCCAAGGTGCGTCAATGCCATTTCGATCTTCAGGCAGAATGGGCTGACATTCCTGAGCCCAAATGCGGGTGGTAACGTAACCAGTGTAATCATTTGATTTCCTCTTATTTGAAGATTGTAGCCCAGGGAGTGAGATAGCTGGTAGGCTGATGAAAAACCATGAGGGCAAGCTATGTCAGAAGTAAAAGATATGGGGGCGGGCATCCAGGGTGGATTCACTATTCCAATGGACGATGCCAGTGAGGCGCTACATATTGGCCAGAATGATTTGCCCTGGCTAGAATCAGAAGATGGTTCGAAAGTGAAGGTGTTGCACGTAGACCTGAATCTGGGCCTTTGGGTGGTGAAGACACTGTGGCCGGCTGGTTACAAAGTCCAGACGCATTACCATACGGGTCCAGTTTTTGCGGTGACTCATTCGGGTAGCTGGTACTACAAAGAATATCCCGACCAGGTGAATCGTGCCGGATCCTACCTTTATGAGCCTGCACATTCGATTCATACATTGTTGGTCTCGGAGGACAATACCGAGGACACAGAAGTCTGGTTTTCGATCTATGGATGCAATGTAAATATTGACGAAGGCGGCAGCATTCTGGGGATTGTCGATGCAAAGTCGGTATTGCAGACCTATCAGGAAGGATGCAAGGCTTCAGGTCTCGATTCAGGAAATATGATCGTTGTCGGTTAGAGATCGCTTGTGCCGGCATCATAAGCGGGAGCCGGATACTTACCCAGTGTCAGCATCATGAGTGCCCCTGCGGCGAAAAAACCAGCGCCGAACAGAAAGCCAATGTTGTAGCTTCCGGTAACATCAAAAATTGTGGCGAATATCATCGGTGCAACGCCGCTCGCCAGAGCCAGCGCGGCGTAGAGAACCGCGTAGATTTTGGCGTAGTGTAGTAGCCCAAAGTATTTTGCTGCCAGGAATGCCATAAGGTCGAGTTCAGCACCCGCTGCAAAGCCCAGAAACGCTGCTGCGACACAGGCGATAAAAAACCCGGGCGCGCCGACTAGCATCAGACTGCCAATGACCGGTAGAGATATAGCAACAGCAGCTACACCTGGTGCCCAGAGTTTATCCACCAGGTATCCGACGACGAGTCGGCCGGCGATAACCGCTATGCCAAAAATACTGATGGCGGTGGCTGCCTTTTGGGCGGGAATGCCCTGGTCCTGCAGGGCAGGAATAAGGTTAGGCACCATGCCTGACATAGCGATGTAGACCAGAAAGATGGACATCAGCAACACCCAGAAACGGTAACTCCGTATTGCTTCAGAAAATGTCATGCCTTGCTCCGAAGCTATGGCTGCTTCACTGCCTTCCTCAACATTTGTTGTTGGTTTGAAAAAGAAATAAACCAATGGGCCAGCCAATAGTATCGGTAGTGCCGCGAGTCCAAGATAAGCCGTTCGCCATCCATATTCAGAGGTCAGCCACACAGTGAGTTGCGGAATGGTGATAGCGCAGATACCGGTACCACTGAGCATAATACCCAGCGCAAGCCCTCTTTGAGCGACGAAAATGCTGGTGATTGCCCGGGTCCAGGTGACCGGGATGGTGCCGGCACCAAGGAAGGCCATCGCTGTATAGACGAAATAAAGAACCCAGAGTTGACCGTTCTGGAAGGCTGCGAGCACGAGCGCGCAACTGAGTCCCACCAGACCTGACAGGGCAACTACTCGTGCGCCGAGTCTGTCAATAACAATGCCGACCAGGGGCGCAGTAATGACCCCGGTACCGGTGCTGAACAGGAGAGCGAGTTGGAATTCTGCTCGCGACCAGCCAAATTCTTCAGTGATTGGCACAACCAGTGCGCCCAGAGAGTAAAATGGCAGAACGATTGAACTGCAAATCACGCCGGTCGAAGCGGCAAGCAATAGAATCCAGTTTCGTGTAAGTTCGTTGTTGATGTGAGTAATTCCTGCCGATTAGAAGGTAGGCATGATACAGAAAATAGGAGTGTAGTGATGCTAAACCGCCGGTTAAAGAAAACCGCATTATCAAAGGTGTTATTTGTCAGCCTTTTATTGACTGGCATAGTGTTTGTTAACAGAGGATATGCAATGAGCTGTCATGAAACCGCCGCTAAAACACAGGCTATTCAGGAGGTCGAGTACCTTAGGCGCTGGTATGCGAAAGCAACAGACCAGATTGGTATTGCGACCCCGGAGTCGATTGCCGAAGGCAGAGCAATTTATCATCGGATCTTCACGGCAGATGCACAGTTGGACGCCGGGCCTGATCGTGAACCGCAAGTGGGTCCGGACGCCTGGGTAGATCTGGTGGTGGGTGCTTTGGGTGAGTTGGGTCCTACGCAACATCTGATTGGGACGCAGTTGGTTGAAATTAAGTCGTTGGAGCTGGACGCTGAGTGTAAGGTTTTGGCGGGCATGGCCTCCATGGAAAGTTACCTCCAAGCATGGCATGAGCAAAAGGATGAAAAAGTCTGGCTTTTCCTCGGCACTTACTTTGATGAAGCTGTTTTTATTCCCGGCACCGGCTGGCGGATCCAAAAAATGAAACTGCAACAGGTGGCTGGTGAAACCCGATACATGGGTGCCGCGGTCGGCAGCGCGCTGGATTAGCTCGGTCAGGATCAAATTTCCTTTTGTACGCTTGCACATTCTGCTGCGAAAAGAGAGACTTGGCGGTCCAAAAACTTCACAAAATTTACCAGTAGGAGCTACAAAATGGGCGTTCAAGTAGGCGATTCAATACCAGAAGCCACCATGAATATTATGGGTGATAAGGGTCCCCAAAAAATTACTACGGCGGAATTATTTGCCGGCAAGAAAGTTGTTCTATTTGCCGTTCCAGGCGCCTTCACTCCGACTTGTAGTGCAGCTCATCTGCCTGGCTATGTGGCTAATGCTGACAAAATCAAGGCTGCGGGTGTTGATGCCATTGTATGCGTATCAGTCAATGATGCCTTTGTAATGGATGCCTGGGGCAAAGGCCAGAATGCCGAAGAAATTATGATGGTTGGCGACGGTAATGGTGACTTCACGAATGCGATGGGCACGGTGATGGATGGTTCAGGCTTTGGGCTTGGTACTCGTTCAACCCGCTATTCGCTGATAGCCGAAGACGGAAAGATCACAGCTTTGAACCTTGAGCAGGGTGGTGCTTTTGAAGTGAGCTCAGCCGAGGCGATTCTTGCTGCGTTGTAAGGCAAAGCTTGTTCAGGGAAAAGGCTGCAATTCGCAGCCTTTTTTGTTGGTCGCCAGCTAATGCTTGAGAGTTGGGTTTTCTGGTCACTGCTGGCGGCGACCATGCAGGCTGTTCGTACAGCCGCCCAGAAGTCCCTGGTAGTGGATATATCGCCGCTCGGGGCAACGCTGGTCCGTTATCTGTTTGGGTTACCTTTCGTTGCAATGTATCTCGGTTGGTTGCTGGTCGATAGAGACGCTTCTATTCCAAAGCCAAACACACTGTTTATTACCTACGGTATCGCTGCCGGGTTCCTACAGATTGTTGCGACCATTCTGCTCATTCGTTTGTTTACCCTGCGGAACTTTGTAGTTGGTAGCTGCTATATCAGGACTGAAATTCTCATCACAGCTGTGATTGGGTTAACGATTTTTGGGGAACTGGTGTCCGGACTCGGGTGGATGGCGATGTTGGCTTGTGTTGTTGGACTTGTGCTGATTACGGTTTCTAAATCTGGAAGGATCAGCGACCTTTGGAATCTATCATCGCTCTATGGCTTAGGGGCTGGTTTGGCTTTCTCGCTGACATCGCTGCTGATCCGTCAGGCAAGTCTGTCTTTTGCTGTGGATGATGCGATGTTCACAGCAGCGTTGACCCTGGCATACATGATTCTTGTGCAGACATTGATGTGCCTTGTGATGCTGGTGGTACAAAATGCTGCCGAACTTAGGATCATTTTCAGAGAGTGGAAGACGAGCATGTTTGTCGGTGCCACCAGTGTGGTTGGATCCGCCGGCTGGTTTACCGCGTTCACCCTGGAACGGGCGGCCTATGTCAAAACCCTCGGCCAGGTTGAATTCGTACTGACGCTGGCAATATCGATTCTCTATTTTAAAGAACGCCCAAAAAAAATGGAGCTTCTGGGTATGGCCGTCCTAATCAGCGGCGTCATCCTCCTCCTTCTGGCTCCCTGACTTTTTAAAGGGAACATCTACGTTGGGTCGGTTTTTTGAGCGAGATGGGCTCCTTTCTCGGATTTCCGAATGGGTACAAGCTAGTGTTTTTGTTGCGACGTCCAAAGACACTCTGTTTGAAGCCAGATGTTGGAGATGGTTTAGGGTGTTGGAGACGGGTTAGAAGGTAATAGGGAAATGAATTGGAGCGGGCGACGAGATTCGAACTCGCGACAACTAGCTTGGGAAGCTAGAACTCTACCAACTGAGCTACACCCGCAATGCAATTATTCTAACCCACTAACCCGTTTCTTTTGCAGGAAATCTAAAATGACGATACTTTCAGTCGATAATCTGGACAACTTTATGAGTGTAAAAAGACATGTAACCCGCGAGCCTTTTAACCTGCTCATAAGGTTCTGCGTAGCCCCATACGAAATTTTCAAAGTTGCTGTCGTCTGTATAGCTCCAGTACGAAGCGTGACCTTTAAAAGGGCAATAGGTCGATTGGTCTGTAGCGGTCAATAAATCCAGGTCAACATCTTCCCTTGGCAGGTAGTAGACATCTTCGTGCCGTGTCTCTTGGATGAGTAAAGCCGCTTTGGTTTTGGCGATTACCGTGTCTCCGGCTATTACTGTCACGGTGCCTTCGTAGGGAGAGATCGCTACGGCGTAATTCGGAAAGCGTTCAAGGGCCTTTCGTCTCGAGTCGGTCATAGGGAATTGAGGCATTAGTTTGTCTCCGCTGTGCGTGGCTCTATGATACACCGCTGGCGACTGGCAGAAGAGTCGTCGATAATAGGTATTCCTGTAGAGCATGGATTTTATGTATGAGTATTGGTGTGTGGAAACCCGGCGGGGATGCTGAATCCAGGGTAGTGAACGCTGCGCTTTTGGATCGTTTCCTCCTGTTGGCGAACGGGCTTTCGGGTGCCGTGGATGCCAGCATGCTGGATGCCGCTGAATTGGCCAATGAAAACTGGGTCATGACAGCGGGACCCACCGCCTGGGAGGCCGCGCGGGCGCTGGATTCCGATACGGCTATTTCTCTTGTTCGGCTATTTACGCTGGTGGAAGAGCAGGTCTCGGGCTGGGAGGCTGGGAACAAGTCGCCTGTGATCTCGTTAGTCAAGATATTGAAGGAGCGAGGCGATCTGGACGCCGATCTGCGCAAGTGGATCAAGTCGAATACAAAGAATCGGTATTTACCCCATGGCAGCGCTTTATAATGGTTGCTATGTGCAATCGATATGGACGATAAGAGGCTGGCACTGCCATGCAGGAACAGTATAATCCGCGGTTTCCCGCTTGATAGGGGTTATTAAGGCGTCCATACAATACGCAACGGAATTTATTCAGCACGCTGAGGATCTATACGAGACGCTGAGGACCTGGCTAAAAACGCTGAGGACCTAATTAAAAACGCTGAGGACCTAATTAAAAACGCTGAGGACTCTATGAGAACCGCTGAGATAGATAGAAATACCCTGGAAACGCAGATTTCGGTCTCCGTGAACCTGGATGGCAGTGGCGAGCGCGAATTTCAAACGGGTTTGCCATTTCTTGATCATATGCTGGACCAGGTGGCTCGGCACGGGTTGCTCGACATCACGATTAAAGCCGACGGTGATCTGGAGATCGACTCCCATCATACCGTCGAAGATATCGGCATCACACTTGGCCAGGCGGTGAACGAGGCGATCGGGGACAAGAAAGGTATCAGACGCTACGGGCATGCCTATGTGCCGCTGGATGAAGCTTTGTCCCGGGTGGTCATTGATTTTTCAGGCCGGCCCGGTCTTATCTATAACGTCGAGTTTGCTCGCCAGATGGTTGGGGATTTCGACGTAGACTTGTTCCACGAGTTTTTTCAGGGATTTGTGAATCATGCGAAGGTGACTTTGCACATTGACAACCTGAATGGCGGCAACGCACACCACCAGATTGAAACCATTTTCAAGGCTTTCGGGCGCGCACTTCGAATGGCGACGGAACCAGACCCGCGCATGTCCGATGTGACACCTTCAACGAAAGGTAGCTTATAGGTGGAGATTATCCCGGCTATCGACTTCAAGGATGGCAAAGTCGTTAACCTTAAACAGGGTCAACTGGACCAATCTACTATCTATTCTGATGACCCCGTCGGAATGGCTGAGCATTGGGTGTCCAAAGGGTGTGAGCGGCTCCACCTTGTCGACCTTGATGGTGCTTTCGATGGCAGGCCAAGAAATGCAGATGCCATCAACACGATCGCGAAGAATCATCCGAATCTAACGATTCAATTAGGAGGCGGAATTCGCGACGCGGAAGTGATTGAATCCTACCTTAATGCTGGCGTCGACTATCTGATCATCGGTACGAAAGCTGTCCAGGAGCCGGAATTTGTCGGTGAAATGTGTAAACGTTTCCCCGGGCACATTATTGTAGGGTTGGATGGCCTGCATGGCATGGTGGCCATCAATGGCTGGAAAGAAGTGACAGATATTTCAGTGAAGAGTCTGGCGAGGCTTTTTGAAGGTGACGGTATTGACGGAATTGTTTATACGGACATCGGTAAGGACGGCATGATGGGAGGGGTTAACCTGCATGCGACAAAGGACCTGTCCGATTCGGTCAATGTACCGATTATTGCTTCCGGTGGTGTTACTGATATCAACGATATCCAGGCATTGCTCGAGGCAGGTGAACGAGTGAGCGGTGGTATTACCGGTGTCATCACCGGGCGCGCACTCTATGAAGGTACACTGGGCCTGGAAGAGGCAATCGCTCTCTGTCGGGGTTTCTCGGCCGATAATTGAAGGCCTAGTAGCTGGCGAGTTGTCGCTCTGCGAGCCTGAGGTTCAACATTTCTGACACCGAAATAAGCCGTACTCCCTCGCGTTTTAGTATTGGAATGGCATACTCCAGATATTGCAGAGTTGAAGGATAGGGGTGCCCGATGGCGATTGCTGTTTTACGCCGCTTTGCCACGGCGAGTAACCGCCTGAATTGCTTGTCGATGCCGTAGAGTGACCTGTCGTTATCCAAAAACACATCACGACTGGCGGTTCGAATATTTTCCTGTAACGCAATTTCTGAAGCCACGGTCTTGTGTGTTGTTCGGGAGTCGACAAAAAATAACTTGTGACGTTTTACAGCGCGCATGAGCCATACCATCGCCTGTGGTTCCTGGGTCAGGGCGCTGCCCATATGGTTGTTGATTCCCGAGGCGAAAGGAACCAGCCTGACAGCCTGGTCCAGCACCATCGCTATATCCTGCTCCGATAGTCCGTTTGTCAAAGCCAGACCGCCGAGTGGTTGGTTCTCGGTGTTCGCCATTGGCAGGTGAACCATCACTTCTTTTCCCGCGATGTGGGCATAATTGGCAAGGCGAACGGCGTGTTGGGTTTCAGGTATGACCGCGAAAGTCAGGTGAGCCTGGATGTCGATGGCTCTCTCACCAGCGCGTCGGTTGTGACCGATATCATCGATGATAATGGCGATATAGTTATGGTCTGCGGAAAATGAGGGTAGCGGTGCCAACTGTAGCAAAAGTGCTACAAAAAATGGTACAAAGCCGATCTGAAATGGCTTCGGCAACGCCTACCCTTGAGGTGTTTTCGTCCTGCCTAGTATATGCAGACCTTTGAGCAATGTCAGCGCTTCATTGAGCTGATAGTCTCGTACAGCCAGTTCCATGTTACTGGAATAGGGGCTGGTGGACTCAGGAGAATCAGGGTCCGAATCAGGGTCTGAATCAGGGTCTGAATCAGGGTCTGAATCAGGGTCCAGTGAATCAGGGCTTTGGGGATCATCGACATCGGATTCTCCTTTAGCGCTTTCATTGTCTCCGGTGAGGTGCTTGGACAGGTCTTTTTCCTTTATCCGCCAGGGATTGGACTTCGTAGGTATCACCTTGGAGCGACCGACCCAGATATCCGGGATAATACCTGCTGCCTGGATGGATTTACCGTTTGGCGTGTAGTATCTGGCGGTGGTCAGTTTTATCGCTTTTTCGTTGGTGAGCGGTAGTATGGTCTGCACTGACCCCTTCCCGAAGGTAGTCGTGCCCATCACAATTGCCCGTCCATGATCCTGCAGGGCGCCTGCAACGATCTCTGATGCAGAGGCGGTTCCCGCATTGACCAGCACAACGATGGGTACGCCATGAATTGAGTCTGGCGTACGTGCGTCGTACCTTTGTTCAGAATCGTCCATGCGGCCCCGGGTAGAAACGATCAAACCGTCGTCAATAAAGACGTCAGATACGGCCACGGCAGATTGCAGAACGCCACCCGGGTTGTTGCGCAGGTCGATAATCAGGCCGTCAAGATCGCCCTCATCCTTGAGCTGGATAACAGCCTTTTCAACTTCGTCCCCGGTCCGACTTTGGAACTGCGCGATACGGAGGTATCCGAACCCGTCTTCCAGGTATCGTTGCCTAACACTGGCAACCTTGATGATTTCTCTTGTCAATGTCAGGGATGTCGGTGTTGAGTTGTTAGTTTTAATCAACGTGATTTTTATTTCGCTTCCAGGCTCGCCGCGCATGGCCTCGATCGCGTCAGAAAGGCTCATGCCTTTAACCGGGGTGTCATTAAGCTGGATGATCAGGTCACCACTTTCAATGCCGGCTTTGGCTGCGGGCGTGTCGTCCATGGGTGAAATTACCTTGACGAAGCCATCGTCCATGCCTATCTCTATGCCAAGACCACCGTAGTTGCCTGAGGTAGATTCCTGAAGGTCATCAAACGAGTCTTTGTCCAGGTACGATGAATGTGGATCCATTTGTGACAGCATGCCCTTGATTGCATTTTCGAGAAGTGTTTTGTCATCTATTTCTTCTACATAGGCGCTGCTGATTCTATTGAATGCTTCAGCGAACACCCTGAGTTCATTCAACGGTAGTCTGGGCTCAAGAGTTACGGCTTCGGTCGAAGCTTCCTTTTTTATTGTCGGTGTAGCGTCTTCGTCTGCCATTGCATTACGCGTTAACCCGAACACGGCTACCATGGTGACTATAAATTTAATCATCTAACGTTCCTGCTATGCTGCGCTAGGCAGCTCGTTGTTCCCGTGTGACACACCAGTTTTGAGGGTTGTTTGGCTTGCCGTCAATTCTGATCTCAAAATACAGCCCTGTTTTATCCTGGCCGCCGCTGTCACCAACCGCTGCGATCACCTCGCCGGCGGATACCCAATCTCCGGTTTCCCGGAACAAAGCCTGATTATGGCCATACATGCTCATATAACCTTCACCATGACTAATAATCATGAGCAAACCGAAACCACGTAACCAGTCTGAGAATACGACGCGGCCATAGTGAACCGCGTATACGGATTCACCCTCTGCTGCGTCGATGAATATGCCATGCCACTTGAGCTTACCTTGGTTTCTCTGATTCCCAAAGCGATGGATAATTCTTCCTTCAACGGGTAGCAGCAGCTTGCCTTGCATTCCTGCAAACGGCTGTGCGCTGCGTGGCGCATCCAGATTGACCAGGCTTTCCTGCAACTTGTCCAATAGTTGTTCCAGTCTTCCCCTGTCCTGTTTCAGTTTCGATAGTGCTGAACCGGTCGTGCTGATCTGGTTAATCAGCACTTTCAATGTCGTCTGTTTCTCTTTCTGCACATTTGCGAGACTTTTTTGTTGCGCGCCCAGAGCCTTTCTTTGGGACTCCAGCACGACGGTTTCGTCATCCAGTTCCTGTGTTACGCGATCTAAATCCAACAGGGTTAGATTGTAGGATTCGATCTGTCTTGACCGGGCCTGATTAAAATAGTCGTAATAAGTCAGCATTCTGGCAATTTCGTTCGGATCTTCCTGGTTTAGAAGGACCTTGAGGTATTCCTGGCTTCCAATTTCGTAAGCAGCCCTGACTTGTTGTTCGATGTAATACTGTTGTTCGCTTTTTACGGTCAGAAGTTCTTTCTGTTTTTCCGTTAGCGAAGATACTTTGTCTTTGGTGGTATCCAATTCTTTCTCAATCGTGTCGATCTCATTGAGCAGCTTGTTAATCCTCTGCTCGTTTCGTTCCAGGGTCGTTTCGATTTCTGATTTCTGTCCGTGGGAGCTATTCAGGGTTTCCTTGTAGTTCGAAATTTCCTTCTCGAGAGTCTTTAGCCGCGCTTCGATATCAACCTGGCTCACGGACTGCTCTGCCTGCGCAGATATCACTGGAAGTAAGACGAGAAAAAGAATGATCAGGTTTCGCATCAATGATTCCTGTTATTGATTTTCGGCCAGAGATCGTCCGGTCATTTCTACCGGTTGGGGTAGGGACATCAAGGCGAGCAAAGTAGGTGATACGTCGCTGAGTACACCCCCTTCCTGCTCAAGTTGGATGTTCTGTGGCCCTATGTAGACAAGCGGCACAAGCTCGGAAGTATGAGCTGTATGGGGCTGGTCGGTCTGGTGATCCTTCAGCTGTTCTACATTGCCATGGTCGGCTGTGATCAGGCATTGCCCACCGGTGCCTTTAAGCGCCGCTGCGATGCGCCCCAGGCACAGGTCGATTGTCTCCACTGCTTTGATTGACGCCTCAAGATTACCCGTGTGTCCCACCATGTCGCCGTTGGCGTAATTACAGACAATAAGGTCGTACTTTCCACCGTTAATGGCGGCGATGATTGTGTCCGTGACTTCCCGGGCACTCATCTCTGGCTGGAGATCATAGGTCGCGACGTCCGGTGACGGTATCAGTCGCCGGTCTTCGCCAATAAATGGCTCCTCCCTGCCGCCGGAGAAGAAGAAAGTGACGTGAGCGTACTTCTCTGTCTCAGCCAGTCTCAACTGGTTCATTCCCAGGGACGCAATATATTCCCCCAGGCTGTTCTGGATAGAGGCAGGTGCGAACGCACATGGTGCTGGAATATTGGCGGCGTACCGGGTCAGGGTGGCGAAGCTGGTGAGGGTGGGCACCCTCGAGCGTTCGAAGTTGTCGAATGCAACATCGGTGAAGGCGCGGGTCAGTTGGCGTGCTCGATCAGCCCTGAAATTCATGTAGATGACAGAATCACCATCCTGTATCTGGACGGGTTCATTCTGGTACAAAATTGCCGAGGATTGGACGAATTCATCGGACTCATCACGCTCATAGGCAGCCTGGAGTGCTTCCGCTGGGTCCTTAAAACGGTGCATTGCGGTGCCGTTCACGATCAATTCATAGGCGGGTTGTACGCGTTCCCAGCGATTGTCTCGATCCATCGCGAAATACCGGCCGACGACTGATGCTATGCCGCCTTCGCCCCCGGCTGTTATATGTGCCTGCATTGAATCGATCGATGTGCGGGCAGATCGAGGCGGAACGTCCCGTCCATCCAAAAAAGCGTGTAGATACACGTTCGAGATGCCCCTGGACCTGGCCATATCAACGGCTGCCTTGATATGTTCTTCATGGGAGTGAACACCTCCCTTTGATAAAAGTCCGAGCAAATGAAGTGCTTTCCCTGATAGGGTTGTTCCGTCCATTACCTGGGAAAGCGCTGCATTATCAAAGAATTCACCATCGACTATCGATTTGCTGATTCGGGTGAAATCCTGATGAATGACGCGTCCAGCGCCCAGATTCATATGACCGACCTCGGAGTTACCCATCTGCCCAGGGGGGAGACCGACATCCAGGCCTGAGCCGGAGATCAGGCAGTTTGGCCGCGTGGATACTAGCTCGTCCCAGACTGGCGTTGCCGCCTGGGCGATTGCGTTGTTTTCCGGATCGGTTCGGTGGCCCCATCCATCCAGAATGATTAGCGCGGTAGGTGAATTACTCATCATGACAGGCTGCAATAGGAAACAGTTCAGGATATTACCGGTTACGGCATATTGGTTGAATAGTAGCGGGCAAATAATTACCAATTGTGTATACTCCGCGACTTAATTTTGCTGCTGGTACAGGCCTTGGTTGAGCAGATTTTTGAATTTATAAGTAATCACTATATTTTGGTGAGTGCGTTCGTATTTCTTCTTGTGGCGTTCGTGATTAACGA
>Ga0206679_10001257_pt1 | contig 20957 bp, 12 predicted proteins | sample M110012015metaG_FD_155464 | JGI IMG/M metagenome (GOLD analysis project Ga0206679, IMG submission 155464) | Ammonia-oxidizing marine archaeal communities from Monterey Bay, California, United States - M1 100m 12015 | ecosystem: Environmental > Aquatic > Marine > Intertidal zone | place: USA... | reverse complement strand
TTGTAGCACGTGTGTAGCCCAGGACGTAAGGGCCGTGATGATTTGACGTCATCCCCACCTTCCTCACAGCTTGCGCTGGCAGTTTCTTTAGAGTCCCCGGCCGAACCGCTGGCAACTAAAGATAGGGGTTGCGCTCGTTACGGGACTTAACCCAACACCTCACGGCACGAGCTGACGACAACCATGCAGCACCTTGCATATTGTCCGAAGAAGGATTGGTTTCCCAATCTGTCATTATGCATTTAAGCCCTGGTAAGGTTCCTCGCGTATCATCGAATTAAACCACATGCTCCACCGCTTGTGCGGGCCCCCGTCAATTCCTTTGAGTTTCAACCTTGCGATCGTACTCCCCAGGTGGATTACTTATCACTTTCGCTTAGCCACTGACAGTGTATCGCCAATAGCGAGTAATCATCGTTTACAGCGTGGACTACCAGGGTATCTAATCCTGTTCGCTACCCACGCTTTCGTGCCTCAGTGTCAATACTGACTTAGTAAGCTGCCTTCGCTATCGGTGTTCTATGACATATCTAAGCATTTCACCGCTACATGTCATGTTCCGCCTACTTCAATCAGATTCAAGAAATTCAGTTTCAATGGCAATTCCACAGTTGAGCTGTGGGCTTTCACCACTGACTTAAATTTCCACCTACGCACCCTTTAAACCCAATAATTCCGGATAACGCTTGCACCCTCCGTATTACCGCGGCTGCTGGCACGGAGTTAGCCGGTGCTTATTCGTATAGTACCGTCAGCCCTCTACACGTAGAGGGGTTTCTTCCTATACAAAAGAAGTTTACAACCCGTAGGGCCGTCATCCTTCACGCGGCATGGCTGGTTCAGACTTTCGTCCATTGACCAATATTCCTCACTGCTGCCTCCCGTAGGAGTCTGGTCCGTGTCTCAGTACCAGTGTGGGGGATCTTCCTCTCAGAACCCCTAGACATCGTAGTCTTGGTGAGCCGTTACCTCACCAACAAACTAATGTCACGCATGCCCATCTTTAACCGCAAAAGCTTTAATCATCATAACATGTGAAATAATGATATTATGAGGTATTAATCCAAATTTCTCTGGGCTATTCCTCAGTTAAAGGTAGGTTGCATACGCGTTACTCACCCGTTCGCCACTCGTCAGCAAAAAGCAAGCTTTTTCTGTTACCGTTCGACTTGCATGTGTTAGGCCTGCCGCTAGCGTTCATCCTGAGCCAGGATCAAACTCTCCATTGTAATTATAACGTTAAGTTTTGTTGAAATCAAAATCTTCTCAGGTTTGCTAGTTTATATTCTTCCTTCAATAAGTCAAAGAACTTTATGTTCTAATATTGTAATTCTAAACAAATATTTACCTCTTAAAAATCTCTTTTGATTTTCTTAAGGGCGGGCAAAGGTAATTACTTTTAATTAACCCGCAAGTTATTTTTAAAAAAAATTTCTCTTTTGAAATAAAAAACAATTTTCCTCTTTTAGTTCAACTAAAAAAGGATTGCAAATTTACCTTGTTTTTTCAACAATGAAAAACAAATTGCTGTTTTTTTTATGTAAAAATTATTAAAGAACAATTGCTTTATTGTTTAAAGCGGCTGCAAATGTAATAGTACTAAACAAAGCAACAAACTTTTTAATAAAAAAATGATGTCTTTTTTATAAACAAATTCGTAAAGTGCTAATAATCAAAGATCAAGGATTTGATAAATTTACTGGAATAATTAACCCATTTGACAAAAGAGCTCCATTTGAAATGAAATCAACAATATATTTTGCCATTTGCAAAGGTGAAACATTTGCCTTATATCCAGGAAAAGCTTTATTCAGCATCTCTGTTTGCACAGCTCCAAGAGCCAAACAATTTACTTTAATATTCATTTCCTTTAATTCTAACGCCATACATTCTGTTAAAATAGAAATTGCAGCTTTTGATGAACTGTAAACTGATAGACCAGGATATTTAGAGCTACCCTGAATACCTCCAATACTTCCAATATTAATTATCTGACCAGCAGCTTTATTTAATTTATTAACCAATAATTGAGTCATATTAATAGTTCCAAATAAATTAACATCTAACACAGACTTGTAATCATTATAAGTCTGTTCTAAAAATGGTTTATTTATAAGCAATCCTGCATTATTAACTAGAACATCTATAGCTTCATCTTGAATCCATTCATCAATAGTTGATTGATCCAAACTACAGATATCTCCTTTTAAAATCGATAAGTTTTCTGGATTAGAAATCTGTTCTTTTAATTCTTTAACTGAATCTATGTTTCTTGAAACACAGTATACTTTGTTATCCTCCGACAATAATTTAATTAACTCAAATCCAATTCCTTTTGAACAACCAGTTACGACAATTACCATTTTGAATTAATTATTTAACAATTAATTTTTTAATGACTGTAAATTCATGAGACCTTAAATTAACCATATAGACACCTTTACTTAGTAGTTGAATATTTAAATAGCAACTTCCGTTTTGAATAATATTTGTTTGCTCTAAAACAGTCCTACCTCTAAGGTCCATTATATTTAGATCTACTTTATCCTGATAAGATTGATCCAACATCTGAATATATATTGAATTGTCTGCGGGATTTGGATATATATTAAAGTCGAGTATTATATTTTCTTTCAATCCGGTATTATTTACACAAAATGAATGAGATGTACCAAAACCATAATCTGCTGCTGCTGCAGTCATTTGAACATAATTAATTGACTGCCACTGATCTGTAATATTGTAATCTCCATCCACATCACAGCTTGAATATTGGGCACCACTCATCCCATCTCCATAATCATCATTTATATTAAAATCATAACACCCATCAGACAAACAAAACTTCTCAGTTGTTGTTGAACCTGTAGGTGCATTATCTGCATAAGTACCAGATGGTGCTGAAAAAAGAACATTTGAATTGGCCTGATCTACTATTTCCCACGAAACCTCACTCCCCCAACAATCAAACGTTAAATTCAAATGTATTTCTGAAGTATTAGGGTAACATTCGAAAGAAGCTGAAGATTGATCATTAGAAGGGTTGTCATCTGACTGCCCGCTTGGACTACTTATTTGAACATTAAATGTATGATTACCTGATCCAGATACTCCTAGTCCTGAAAGACTTACGTTTGCAGTAGACCCAGATGATAAATTACCTGACCAATTTTGAGTCTGAGAAGCACCTCCGTCCACATCATAATTAATAACTAAAGATGTTAAATTATTAGATCCATTATTTTTAATAGTAATTATTGGATTAATATAATTTGAACAATAAACACCATTAGGCTCTGTAATGGTGCTAACTGAAGCATCATTAGCTACAGCAGCCTGATTAGGATCATAACCATTTAAGGAAGTGACTCCTGAATTTTGAGGGTCTAACCAATCTTCCAATCTTTGAGATGGAGATCCAGACCCATTCCCAGTCCATGACATAGAAAATTTACCATAATAATCGTTAATACTATTACTACATGTTGCCTGACCTCCATGAAGTTGACCAATCAAGTGATTATTTTCATTCCACAAACCTGCACCAGATGAACCACCTTCAGTTGTAGTATTGCGTTCCCAAGCTTCTATTCTCCATTCGGAATTTGCAACAGACGACAATCCTGAAGCTGACTGCAATGCGTCATCATCAAATGAAATCTTTTTAACATCTCCTGAAGGGTGATGAATACATACAGCTGTTTGAGGTGTATTTCCAGAATTATCCCATCCTGAATAATATATATTATAAGAAGCAGGAGGCGTTGAATTCAACTCAATCAGTCCAAAATCTGAAGCAGTATTTGAAGCTACAAAAGAAGATCCATTTATAGCATTACTACCACCTGATGGAGCCTGACTATTAGCAACAGTTTGACTTCCGCAAATTGGACTATCGTAATTGAAGTTAAAAACTGCTCCTCCCATACTACTAGGCCCACAATGGTTAGCTGTTAAAAAATAAGGGGTTCCATCTTGTGATGTGTTATTAACTAAAGAACCTGTACAAAGCCCCCCTCCATTTGAGATTCTAGCAACTGATCTTATTTCATTAGACCAAGGAACTCCATCTGGACATATTACATCCATATTACAAGCTCCAGATTCATTTACCTTAAGTGGATACCAATTATTAATGTCACGATATCCATGAACGACCATTCCAATCAACAATCTGCCTTGCCCTTTTACATTTAAAGGTTCAAAATATTCTACAATCATTGTTTCACCCATCAATAAATCGGTGCCCAGCATATCATTTTGATTATTATTCTCTGAATTATATGCCCCTATGACCATAGTGTGGTCTTCATTATATAGATGCACATGAGAACCAAAAGGTAAGTTAAAATCATTGAAAATAATATTAACAGATAATGCACCCGGACATAATAGCTTAACTCTCCACACCCTATCCCCATTAGGCAAAGTCTCCCATATCCCTGCATTATTTAATGAATAATTTGTTATGTGTTCATAACCGAATCTAAAGGGACCTAATTTATATTCATTATTATAATCGTCTTCATCTAATTGTTTTTGAAGATCGAATAAGGGCATTTCTTTTAAATCAAAATTTGATTTCAAGGAATGTTTTAAATGAAATGACACAGGACCACCTACATCATATACCTGGGCATTTAATGAGTTCAAAAATAAAATAAATGGGATAGAAAATAGAAAGTACAATAGTTTCATATTCATAAAAATTATCTATTCGAAAGATAATAAATATTAAATATAGTTGCTTGAAATTATTCTAATTATAAAAATGAAATTAGACTAATTATTAATCGTAATCTACAACAACATAAGAGCTAGCTGGATGTGCCTGACATGTTAGAACAAAACCTTCTTCTACCTCTGCATCACTTAATGCATAATTGGCATCCATAGTTACCTTTCCTTCAACAACCTTAGCTTTACAAGTACAACAAACTCCTCCTTTACAAGAGAAAGGTAAATCAAGATCATATTCTATTGCCGCATCTAAAATAACATCACCATCTGAATCTAAATCAAATTCTACTTCCTCATCATCACAAATCACCTTTATTTTAGCTTGGCCTGAAAAGTCACTATCATCCTTCTGAACATTTTCTTTTTCAGCAAAAAGTACTGGAGTAGTAAATAATTCATAAAATACTTTCTCCTTATTTACATCAAATTCTTTAAGACAGTTTGAAACATTTAAGATCATTTCTTCTGGTCCACACAAATAAAACCCTTCAGCCCTTAAAAGATCTATATCTCCTCTCAATAAAAGATTCGCTTTTTCCTTGTCTATTCTTCCAGTATATAGCTTATCTGAACCTTCAGTCCTACTATATATATATTGAACAGTTAATCTATCACCTAAAAGTTGATCTAATTGAGATTTGAAAATTGTTTGTTCAGGACTTCTATTTCCATAAAAAAGAACAAAACGACTATTGTTTTCTTTTATTAATACTGAATTGATCATAGACAAAATAGGAGTAATTCCTGATCCAGAAGCAAAAGCAACATACAACTTTTCATTGTTTTCATTTATATCTAAAACAAAATTACCTTGAGGAGCCATTACCTCAACCTCATCTCCTTCATTTAAATGTTCATTTATGTAAGTAGATACTTTCCCATTCTCTACTTTCTTAACTGCCACCCTCATCAATTCATCTTGAAAAGGTGAGGAGCATAATGAATAAGATCTCCTTTCTTCTACACCATTAATTAAAAACTTTAAGGTTAAATATTGACCAGGCTGATAATTAAAAGCTGACTTAAATTCATCATCAATATTGAATGCTACTGAAACAGCATCCTCTGTTTCTCTTCGAATCTCTGCTACTCTTAATTTATAAAAATTACTCATTTTGTATTTATATTTAAGTTAAAATGAATTACAAAAATTATTATTTTTTCCGAATATTAAATTTATTACTCAATTTTACACATAATTTTCTGTAAATATTCAAAAAAAATTATCTATGAAATCAGAATTTAAAAAAATAAATTTTTCAATAAATAATCAAGTTGCTACTATTTCTCTTAATAGACCAGATGTTTTAAATAGTTTCAACTATAAAATGGCTGATGAAGTTATTGATGCATTTAAAATATGTGAAAGTGACAACAATATTAGATCTATAATATTAACAGGTGAAGGGAGGGCTTTTTGTGCGGGACAAGACCTTGCTGAAGCAACAGGAGACAACGCTCCAAGTATTGACAAGATAGTTGAACACACCTACAATCCTATTCTTTCAGCTATTAGAAGTATCCCTAAACCAGTAATTTGTGCAGTTAATGGAGTTGCTGCTGGTGCTGGTGCCAATATTGCTATTGCATGCGATGTGACTTTTGCCTGTGAATCTGCAAACTTCATACAATCATTTACAAATATTGGATTAGTTCCAGACAGTGGAGGCACCTATCATTTACCTAGACTTATTGGAATGCAAAATACTGCTGCTTTAATGTTCTCAGGTGACAAGCTATCTGCAAGTGAAGCTGAAAATATTGGGCTTATCTATAAAAGCACGCCAAATGACCTTTTAATGGAAACTGTAAATTCATATGCTGAAAAATTAGCAAAACGACCTACTAAAAGTATTGGACTTACTAAACAATTATTAAATCAATCTTTAATCAGTAATTTATCTGATCAACTGGAAATGGAAAAAAAATATCAGGCGATTTCTGCAGAATCCTATGATCATAAAGAAGGAATTAAAGCGTTTTTTGAAAAAAGAAAACCAGTATATAAAGGCAGCTAATTATTTTGTTAATCTTTCATTAAAGATTAAATATCCAAAATTAAACATGAAGCTCCATGGATTTTCCCTAGCATTCATGTAATTCACTATAGCAGATACAGGGCCAATTGGACTTTCATATACCATTGATGATGACAATATAAAATACCTGCTTTTAAAAGGATTGGTTATATCATAATAAGGCAAATTATAACTGCTAGATAAAATCTTAGTGTAATGCTGCAAAAGGTAGGACTCAATTCTTAAATCTATTGTTGAGTTTAAATGGAATATGTTTTTTAACCCTAAACCTAATATATCATGTCCTGAGTGCTCTGGCAAATACAATGTTCTGTTTTCGAGAACTGGTTGATAGCAAGGAGCTGTAATCATAGTTGCAGTATAATTATCTAAAAAATTAGAAACCCATTGCCAGTGAATTTCCATTTCTGTCCCTAAAGAATAAAATTTTGAAAGATTGAAGTATTTTTCAAATCTGCCATGTAAGCTATACCATTGATGATAATTATTCAAGGCAGGCGTAACCAAAGGAGATGTACTACCAGGAATTGAATTTTCTATAATATATGCCAATTGCCCTTTAAACGAAAAAAACATTCCTCTATTAGGGAACTGTTTACGATTCAGTGTTGATTCCTCATAATATATATTCATTACATTCATGTAAAGATCGGTAGCATCCGCTGTATCTCCTGATGTGAAGTTTTCTGTCTGATAATACTGCATATTGTAATTTCCTGTTTTAAATTTCATCCCTAGCTTACCCCTATTTAAAACTGGAACCTCAAACAATGCACCAGCAAAATTTTCATTTTCTATAATAAAGGATGGTTTTACATCCTCAAAGAAAGTTGCAAAACTTCTGAAATAATCCCATCTATTGATTGAGCCAAACACCTTCATTCTAAACCTAAATGGCATATAAGCATCAGCTTCTATTCCTCCATAAACAGAACCATAAAATTTTCCAAAATATGAATTAGCCTCTATTTTAAGAGCAACTTCACTTAAATTCAAATAATTAAATCCAATGAATCCAGTATTAATAGGTTTAGATGAAAAAATACCTCCAAACTCTGCAGTAATTGGTTTTTCTGGTTTTACATTAAGGTTTAAAGTATATTTTCCAGAAATTTTATCCTTTGTCGCTAAAGGATATAAAAAGGAAACTCTTTCATCTTCAAATAGCCTGAAATATCTTAACTTCAATTCATCTAAATTGATCTCCTCACCTTTTTTGATAATCGCTTTTCTTGCAAATAACTCCTTTTTACCATTTAAGCCATGTATTCTAACTTTGTTAATTACAATTGAATCTATATCTTTTTTAAAAGCTTTTCTCTTTTCCTGAATTACTTCTTTATCCACTCTCCTTTCTAATAAATTTTCAATTGAATCCATTAATTCTATCGTACTGCTATAACCTTTCTGGATAGCAAATCCAGGGTTACTAAAATCAAATAGACCAACTTGAAATTCAGGAGTAATTATAATACCATTATCACAGGGCAATGTAAGATCATCTCTATGAATAATCATACTTTTCAATTGACTAATAACATCATCTTGATCTGGTTTCTGCAAAGTGTCTGAAAAATTTACGCCAATAATAATATCTGGCATGAATTCATCATACATTACTTCAGTTGGAAAGTTATTATACAACCCACCATCAAACATTAATTTACCATCAATATTTAAAGGTTTGAAATATCCAGGATAGGTCATAGATGCACGAACAGCCTGATTTAAGTGACCTTCTCTAAAAACATGGTATTTTTTCTCAACAATGTCAGAAGAAACACACCTGAATGGAATAAATAAATTATCAAAATCATAATTTGCTTTAGCAGAAACAGCAGAATAAGCTGACAAAAAATTAAAATCAGCCATGGTAGAATTAGTGAAATTTGTTGGAATGCTTTTATTTAAATTAAACTCCTTAGATATCCTTAATCGAATCCAAGAAGCATCTATTGGTGGCTTTTTGAAATAATACTTATAATTTGACTCCATTTCACCAGCTGACATCTTAATAAACACCTCCTGATTAACAACATACTCCATTTCTTCTGGAGAATAACCTGCTGCATACATACTGCCAATAATTGCTCCAGCACTAGTGCCCGCAATATAATCTATGGGTATATTATTTTCTTCTAATGCTTTAATAACTCCAATATGTGCCAATCCATAAGCTCCACCACCACTTAGGACTAATCCAACTTTTTGAGCAATTACAACATTAGGAGTTAATAAAAGAAAGAGGACTATTTTAAAATAAATATTCAAAAAAATAATTTAAAACTATATCAAATAATCATCCTCAAAACATACTAAAAGATAATTTATTGCATATGTTATATAATTACCAAGACCCATCACAAATAGCATGATACATATCTGCCACTTCTTCACCGCCAAAAACTTTTGCCATTTCAAAATTCTTACAGGCATTATCAGTATCACCTAATAAATGATAACAAACCGCCATATTATAATATGATTTATAATGAGTATAATCTATCTCAATCACTCTATTGAAATCTCTAATTGCTTCCTTGTATTTTTTTTGATCGGTTAAAATAACTCCTCTAATAAAATAAGCTTCTTCATTATCATTATCATTTACTTTTAATGATCTTGAAACATCTTTAGAAGCCTTGTCTAGCAGGTTGTTTTTCTCAAAATAAGACGCTCTATAATTTAGTAACAATTGATTTTTAGGATAAAGCTCTATTGCGTAATTTATATCATTAAAAGCTTTATCCTCGTTTCCTAATTCAAAATAAGCTTCTGACCTCAACATTAAAGCATGGTAATCATTAGGGACATCTTTTAGTCTATTCCCTAATTGTTCAATCTTATATTTTACTTTTTTTAGCTCCTGTTTAATCCTATATTCTTCATCTACTATAGTCATTTCATTCACTAAATGACCTGCACCAGCATATACATCCATTACCCAAAGAACATACCTAATATCTACCATGATATTCCTGCAGATCTCTCCATCGAACATAACATCACTCATGGTGCTTTCCCAAGTACGATCGAAATTAATTCCAACCAGGTGACCCTCTCCATTGATAGCAGGGCTACCGGAATTGCCACCAGTAGTATGATTAGACCCTAAAAAACAAATATTTAATTGCCCATCACTACCATATCTTCCATAATTTTTATTTTCCCAAAGGTTTCTTAACCTGTCGGGAATCACAAAATCATCATTCCCTGTATTGTTTTTTTCAATAATTCCATCTAAGGTTGTAAACCAAGTATATTTCATGCCATCTCTTGGATAGGAACCTTCAACCTTACCATAGGTTAACCTCAAAGTTGAGTTAGCATCTGCCCAAAAAGTCTTTTCAGGAAAATATTTCATTTGTGCCTCCAAATACTTTTTCATTAATTCTTCCATTTGAAAATAGTATCCTAAAAAATTAGGGCGTATATCTTTATCATATTTATCTACAATACTCATTGCTAAAACAAACAAAGGGTCCTTTTTAATTTGTTTGATGGCTTTCTTGTTATTAGACAACAGTTTTATTACCTTTTCTTTAGATGTAATCATGCTTTTATCAAAAGCATAATCTGTATATTTTTGATAATCTCCATTAAATTTTGAATCAATCGTTTTTTTGATTTCTGGTTCAAGGTCATCCTCCATTAATTCAAAATACATTGGTAATAATTTTAAAAATATCTGTTGATCAATGGTAGGGTCATAATTTTTAAAAAATCCATTGATCCTTCGATCAATTCGATCACTTGAACCCTCTTTTAATATTTGGTTAAAAGAATAGGCAAAACGAATAATCTCTGGGCCATAATACCAAAGTTCTCTATGCAAGTTGGCTGCTAATTCATATTTAGTTAGCTTATGTTGAAGAGACTTCATGTCTTGTAATAAATTCTTGTATTTCCCGTCCCTGGGGACTCTTGACAGATATTCTGCTTCTATTTTTTTCTTTTTACCTAGAGCATCTTTCTTTTTAAGTCCTAGATTCTGACCAATCCATTTTTTATACGCATTACTGATTCTAGATTGTTTTGATGCATATTTAATATAAGTTTCTTCTGATTGAGACATTGCTGCATCGATAACAGACAAGCTCTGCTCTCTCATACTTATTCTAGCTGGATTGATCACATTTATATAATCTTCCACAGCATAAGAACTTAGGTATTGTTGAGTAGTACCAGGAAATCCAAATACCATAGTGAAATCATTCTCCTGTATCCCTTCTAAAGTAACAGGGAAATGATGTCCAGGTGAATAAGGTATATTTTCATCTGAAATATCCGCTGGTTCATTTTCCTTATTGGCATAAATCCTGAAAACTGAAAAATCGCAGGTATGTCTAGGCCAGATCCAATTATCTGTATCTCCACCAAATTTACCCATTGAGCTTGGCGGAGCTCCAACTAACCTTACATCATTATAAGTTTTTGATACAATCATGTAATATTCATTACCATAATAAAAAGGAACTACATCTGCTTTATAAAAAGTTCCCTTCACAGCTTCCTCAGTTATTTTAGCAATATTATCGTATCGAATATTATCAGCTTCTTCCTCATTCATTCCTTCTGTAACTTGATCATTTACTTTGGAAGTAACATCTTCAATTCTAACTATGAAAGTGGCTGTAAGTCCTGGATTTTTCAACTCTTCTTTAGAAGACATCGCCCAAAAACCATTTTTTAAATAATTATTCTCTAGAGTACTATGCTGCTGAATTTGGCTGTATCCACAATGATGATTCGTTAAAATTAAACCAGTAGAGCTTACAACTTCAGCAGTACATCCTCCACCAAAATGAACAATAGCATCTTTTAAGCTAGATCGATTAATAGAATAAATATCTTCTGCTGATAATTTTAATCCTTGCGCCTGCATATCTCCTTCTAAAGCTTTTAAAAGAGAAGGAATCCACATGCCCTCATGAGCGAAACTTCCTAAAGAAATAAATAAGAAATAAATTGAAATTACTTTTTTCATACTATTATTTTAAAACCTTTGCGAATATAATTATAATAGAAAAAAAGACCTATAAAAAGGACAAGTGACTTTAAAATAAGGATTATTATATTGTTGGTCTTTTTAAAATATATCTTTGCGCCATGGAAATTTTATACTATATCTTCTTTTTGGGGATTATCTATATTGTATTTAGCTTAATTTGGTTTCTACTTGCTACCTTACCAAAAATGATCCTAAGTAGAGCTAATTCCAGTGAGATAGAAAATTATATTTTTAAAACCCTTCAATATTACTTTATAGGATCATTGACATTTCTTTCTTCAGTAAAATTTATTAATGACTCTAGAAACACAATAAATAATGAGCATAGCTCTGTCTTTATTTTAGTTGGAGGATTTGTCCTTTTACTTTACCTAACCGGAAAGATGGAAAGAAATAAAATGATCTTTCAATTCAAAAGCTTTGTCTCAAAAGCTCGAAATGATGGCGTTTTAAAATACGAACCTCACCTTATTGGACTTACAATGGTACTTTACGCAATATCTATTGGAAACCCTTTATTGGTAGACAATGCAATCAACTCCTGGTTCCTTGATAACATTCTAGAGTTTTATCATACCCCAATCATAGGTTGGATCATTAAATTCATTGGTTTCTTTTTCTTGATTACCATAATTTTTAGAGGAATCAGTACTATTAGAAATCTATTTCAAAACATCTATTCTTTATTTAGCGGCAAACCAATTAAAAAGAAAAAATCCTCTACAATATTTGAACAGTTCAACAACATGAACAATACTAAGAACCCATTTAACAATCAGGAAGAAAAAGTAGATCCCGAAGAAGATATCTATGTTGATTTCGAAGAGGTTGAAGATGATGAAGATGAAAAAGAATGAAAATTGCTATTAGAACATATGCTGGTCTTGAAGAGATCTTACAAGCTGAAATACATTCAATAACAGGAAAAAACGCTAGTATTCAAAAGCGTGCTGTTTCTATTGAAGGTAATATGGAGGATGTTTACAAGATTAATTTATGGTCGAGATTTTCAATTGATGTATTGGTGCATTTACATTCCTTTAAAGCTTCTCATGAAAACATATTGTATAAATATGCTCATCAAATTGAATGGGAAAAATACATGACTAAAGATCAAACCTTTTCTATTTCTTCAATTGTTCATTCCAGGTTTTTCACGCATTCACAATATGTAGCACTCAAAATTAAGGATGCATTGGTTGACCGGTTTAGAAAAATAGATGGAAGCAGACCAGATGTAGATAAAAATGAACCAGACATGCAATTTGTTGTTAGAATATCTGATGATAAAGTGAATATCCTTTGGAACACTTCTGGTACTCCTCTATTTAAAAGAGGATATAGAAAGCTTACTGGAGAAGCACCTTTAAATGAAGTAGTTGCTGCAAGTATTCTGGAGTTTTCTGGATGGGACCAAAGCATCCCTTTAATTGATCCTATGTGTGGCTCGGGGACATTTGTTGCAGAAGCGATCATGAAGTCTTATAATATTGCTCCTGGGATATTAAGAAACAGGTTTGGATTTGAAAAATCTAACGAACATGATCCTGAAATATGGGATTCCTTAAAAGAAAAAGCAAAGAATAATATATGTCAATCATCTGCTATTATTTATGGATATGATATTAGCTTAGCAGCTGTTTCTATGACAAAGGAAAATATTAAAATGTTTGACCCTTCTGATAAGATTAAAATTGAACAATCTGATTATTTTAATTTATCCAAACCTGAAGAAGAAGGAATGCTAATAATGAATCCTCCTTATGATCAAAGGCTTAAAAACGACCACATTAATGAGCTATATAATAACATAGGAAGTAGATTAAAACATTTCTGGGAAAATTATAATGCCTGGATACTATCAGGAAATTTACAAGCAATAAAACACATTGGTTTAAAACCTAAAAGAAAAAAAACATTATTCAATGGACCTTTGGAATGCAAATTGATATATATCCCCATATACAAAGGAAGTCTTAAAAAGAAAAAAGAATAATTAAAGTATCTTAATACACTAATTATTTATATTCGGATAAGATTTAACCATGAGCAATCTATTTAATCAAATATTAAACAACTCTTCTACCAGGATCATGGTTGCTATTTATATTTTGATCCTATTTATAACAGGCTTCTTCTTAATCTACGGATTTTATCATGAAAAAAATCTATATGATAAATTAAGCTCAGAAAAACTACAATCTATTTCTGCTACTGTAGCCATGCAAATAGATGGCGATTGTCTTGAAAACCTTTTGAATAACAATCAATTCATAAATGATGTTAATTCAGATAATTATGTTAATGACAGCTGCTTTTTAAAAATTCAAAATATCTTGAACAAAGCAAAAGAATACAATCAATTAAATGATATTCTTTATACACTTGTCTACAATAAAGATGAGGGGGTTTTTCAATTTGGTGTAACTGGAGGTAGCGTTTTTTATAGACACAAGTATGAACTTTTTCCTGAAATTTTAAAAACTAATTATGAAAAAGGAGGAGTGATCGAGAGATACTCTACAGAAAATGGAGAATGGATCTCTGGGTTCTATCCAATAAAAAATGCTAATGGTGAAACAATTAGCATTGTACAATCTGATATTAACTTAACAGAACATGACCAAGAGATATGGGATGAATATTTTAACAAAACAATGGTCTCTCTTGGAGTAATTCTTTTCATTGCTATCCTATTACTCCCTTATATGAAAAGAATTCTTAAAGAGGATGAAAAAATTAAGCTAGCACTTTATCATCAGAAAAAGGAAATCGAAATTAAGAATAAGGATCTTACCGATTCTATAAATTATGCAAAAAAAATACAGCTTGCTATATTACCTGATAAGGAATACATAGACAAATCTCTTCCAAATAGCTTTATTTTCTATAGGCCAAAAGACATTGTAAGTGGTGATTTTTACTGGTGTAGAAATGTTGAAAACACCACTTTAATTGCATGTGCTGATTGTACAGGTCATGGGATTCCTGGTGCATTAATGAGCATGATAGGCAACTCTGTTCTAAATGAAATCATTAACAATAAAAAAGATACCAATTTAGATCCAGGAAATATTTTAGACCAGCTTGAAAAAGGAGTAAACGAAGCATTATCTACCAAAGATTATGAAACACAGAGTAAAGATGGTATGGATATTAGTTTATGCTGTATAGAAAATGACAAAATGGTTGTACACTATGCTGGTGCACTCAGGCCTCTAATCATTATAAATAATGATGATTTAAAAGAAATCAAGGGAAATAGATTTCCTATAGGAGGTGGAGACATTTATAAGAAAGGTAATTTTAAAACTCATACTATTAAAATTAAAGAGGGTGATAAATTTTACATGTATTCGGATGGGTTCCCTGATCAATTTGGTGGTGTTAAAAGTAAAAAGTACATGAATAAGAATTTCAAGAATTTTCTTATTAAAAACCATAAGCTCAGCACAAAAGAGCAATATGATTTACTAAATAAGGAGCTTATTAGTTGGAAAGGAGATCTTGAACAAATAGACGACATCCTTATAATTGGCATTTTATTTTAATTCATGGATTCCCAAAAACTTAAAAAGGTAAATGAAAAAATAAATGAACGTATTTTTTTAACTAAGCAAGAAATTAAAGACCTGAAACAATTCACTGCACCAATTGAGCCTGAAAATGCTATAGGAAGAATCAGTAGAATGGATGCCATAAACAATAAATCAATTAACGATAGAGCATTAAGAAAAGCAGAAGAGAAATTAAAAAAATTACAAATTGCTCTCTCTAGAATAAACGAACCAGATTTTGGAAAATGCAGAATATGCAATAGTGAAATTCAAGAAGGAAGATTACTTTTGATGCCTGAAAGTAACATTTGTATAAAATGTGCTTCTAAACATTAACTCAATAATTATTACAAATGAATGAACCATTTATCACCAATGATGCTGTAGTATTAGGTCTACTTGTTAGCTCTCTAGGAATTATATTTTATGCTACCCAACAAAAGTCACTTTCTGTCTTTTTTAAAATAATTCCTGCTCTTCTTTTATGCTATTTGATTCCTTCTTTATTCAGCACTTTTGGAGTTATTTCAGCAGAGCATTCTTCACTTTGGCCAGTAGCCAAAAATTATTTTCTTCCTGCAGCATTGATTCTTATGACACTTAGTACAGACCTTAGAGGTGTTTTTAAATTAGGTCCAAAAGCACTTATCATGTTCTTTACTGCTACTGTTGGTATTATTTTAGGTGGTCCTATTGCTATCATGATCACTTCATTATTTTCTCCTGAAACTGTAAGTGGTGTAGGATTTGATGCTATTTGGAGAGGTCTATCTACTTTGGCTGGAAGCTGGATTGGTGGTGGAGCCAATCAAACAGCAATGCTTGAACTTTACGAATACAATCCTTCTAAATATGGGGCTATGATAACCGTAGATATTGTAGTTGCTAATATTTGGATGGCTTTTATTTTATATGGAGCAGGAAAAGCAGCAAAAATTGATAAGTGGCTTAAAGCTGATTCATCTGCAATAGATGAGCTTAAAGAAAAAATGGAAAATTATAGCTCACAAGTAGAAAGAACTACCACTTTTAATGACTTAATCAAAATTGTAGCCATTGCACTAGGGGGAGTAGGATTATCACATTTTCTAGCTGATATTATCTCCTCATATACATTATCTATTCCTGAAATAGCTTCAACTGTACTTGGCAATCATTTCTTTTGGATAGTAGTGGTAGCTACTACATTTGGATTAAGTCTATCATTTACTAAGATGAGAAAGTTAGAAGGTGCAGGAGCTTCAAAGTTAGGTAGTGTTTTTATCTATTTATTAGTTGCTATTATTGGAATGAAAATGGACATCACAAAAGCATTTGAAGAACCAATATTAATAGTAGTTGGATTAATATGGATGATTTTTCATGTTGGCTTACTAACATTAGTTGCAAAAATAATCAGGGCTCCTTTTTTCTTTTTAGCAGTTGGAAGCAAAGCCAATGTTGGTGGTGCAGCCTCCGCACCTATAGTAGCTTCAGCATTTCATCCGAGTCTTGCTCCAGTAGGTGTTTTGCTGGCAGTACTTGGTTATGCACTAGGCACCTATGGTGCTATTTTATGTGCATACCTAATGGAACATGCATCTCCTTAGATTTTAAAACTTGAACTTATTTAAGCATCTTATCTCTTCACTATTCTAGTCTCAGAAATATGATTCTTAGTATTAATAAATCTTAGAATATAAACTCCATTCGAAAGGTTTTGAACATCGATGTTATGTTGATTAAATCCTCTGTTAAGTGCAATATTATTTGATTGTACTATAACACCTCTAGCATCGAGAATATTATAATAAACATCCTTACCCTGATGCTGATCTAGCTCCAACTCAATAATAAACTCATTTACTACTGGATTAGGATACACATCTATTGGCATACCTGAACCTACTGTTACACATGAAATACTTACTGGTGAAAAAGTTTTAAAGTTACCATCGTAATCTACTTGTGTTAATCGGTAATAGCTCAATCCCTCCATAGGGCTACCATCTACAAAATTATAATCTATTTGAGCATTGCTATTCCCAGCACCTTCTAGAGTTCCAACCTCTTCCCATTCTAATGCGTTTTCACTTCTTTCAATTAAAAAGTAATCATTATTAACTTGAGATATAACTGTAAAGTCAACATCTACAATATCGTGACTGCAATTCACACCAAAAGATAACAGGTCTATTGGTAGGGGATTGCCACCACCAGAAGATCCTAAATTAAATGGACTAAAATCACTAATATTTGTTCCTGTTACCCTTCCATCAGAAGCCACTGCTGAACCAGAACCATTAGAACCTGTTAAGGACTCTCCAACCTTTTCCCACGCACTACCATTCCAGTGAGCTAATCTTATATCTGCAGGTACGTCTACAACTATATTTTCATCCCAGCTAAGACCAATATCAGCATCTGATCCACCATTATTTGATATATCCCAATACATTCCAGGTGCTATATGGTCTAGTAAACCCTGAGCATTTGTACAAGTTAGATCAGAATAAGCAGAAGAAGTGAATTTTGCTGTATAGGTTGTAGCAGTAACAGCTGCTGGTCTAATATACACTGGACGGTATCTAGTTCCATCTCCTATAGGTATTGTAATTTCTGTAGTAGATGCAGTTTCATAATCCATAGGACCTGCCACATGAGAGGAAACACTTCCGCCAGAAACTGTTCCACCTGACTTGATAGTTAGCTTATTTGTTGCATCTGTAGTTATATCTCCTGTAGTCAAAGTTAATGTTCCTATGACATCCATCTTATCTGCTAAAGTAATACCTGCTCCATTAATTGTAACATCTTTAAAAGTCGGAGCTGAGTATGTGGCTGTTGAACCATTATAATCAATATTGTCGATGTAATATGAATTACCAGTGTTACCATAAAAATTAATTCCAGCAACTCCTTGACCATCTACAGATGTCCAAGCACCTTGAGAAACTCCATCAATAAACAACTCCCATTGTCCTGCATCTAAATCTGCAACAAGTTTAACTTCAAACCAAGTATTTAGAGCTGGATAACTTCCCGTAATAGAATTAGATATACTAAGATTATTATTAAAATCTAACTGTATACCCCATGTTGTTCCCCAAGGGCTTACTTTCTGTACATTAAAATAAGCTGAATGTGTTATATACATATTAAAAGAAGCTTCAAATGCACCTGAAGTATAAGCAGTTTCTAAGGCATAAACAACATCATCTCCATTACTATTTGAAACATAAACTGAATTTGAACCACTGTAAGCTTGAGATGTTGAAATAAGAGCATCATCTGCACCACCACCCGAAGATGAAGACCAAGATTCCCAATTATTTGAACTTGCCGCAATTAAGGATGATGCACTATATGAATCTATATTATCAGATAATGTAGAAGAACCTTCATGGGTAATTGTTTGGTTAGCACCTCCATCAAAAGTAACAACAGAACCAGCATCAGCAACATCCAAACCTCCAACAATTCCTACTGTAAGGTCACCTACAATATTTATATCATATGATAATAAATCCAATCTACATGCTGTTGTAGCAGCTATATTCAAATCTCCATTTATATCTAAATTACCACCAGCTGTTTTGGTGCCTGCACCAGAAATAGCAAGGTCATAATAAATTGGAGAATTATCTACAGTCTGTGCTGTACCATCATATTCAATTGTACCTGTAGTACTTGTAACATTTGCATTAAGAGCAGGTGTAGCCGTTGACATTTTTAATGTAGACCCTGAGCCTTCCATAACAATAAACGTAGCGCTTGTTCCATCAAATTCGCCATTCGCATCAAAAGTACCATTGTCTGAAATGGATAAAAAACCATCGTTCAATTTAGTAGAACCAGTTACAGTTGTTGTAAAAGCACCTGTTACATAATTTGAACCATTATCAACCATTTCAATATCGTTACTTACTGTAACATTACCTGCTGCAGTTTTATATTGAGTAAATAATCCTCCATTTAATGAAAGGTTATAATAAGTGTCGGAATCTACTGTTTGTATACCTCCATCATAAGTTACTGTAGAGGTATTCTCTGTAAATATTCCCAATGATATGACTGTAGATCCTAAATTTAAATTTCCAGCTCCAGAAAAGATTACACTACCCCCTGTAGCATCGAACTCTCCATTGGCATCGAATGTACCCGTTGAAATCGTTAAAGTCCCATCTATATCTGTAGTACTTGAAGCATCCGATACTGTCACTGTATTTGATCCTACACTAAAAGTTCCTGAACTAACTGTAAGATCATTATTTACTGTAATTGTTCCTCCAGCAGCATGTGTGTTCCCTGAACTTATTACTAAATTAAAATAAATATCTGTTTCCATTGCTGTGCCACCATCATAAGTAACCGTACCAGCTAGTTCATCTAATATTCCAAGTGAAGTTACCGTACTAGCTAATGTAAGCATACTTCCACTCTCCATATCGATTGTAACACCAGTAGCATTAAAATCTCCATTGGCATCGAATGTTCCATCTATTATAAAAAGTTCAGGTGCACCTAAAGTAAATGTACTAGCTCCATCTACCTCAATCTCAGACCCTACATTTATAGTTAATACACTAAAATCTGCAGTTCCAGTTATATCTAGTTTAGAAGGACCATTTGTAGTAACATTACCACTAGCAGATAAATTTCCAGCTACATTTAATGTTACACCATCACGGATTTGAAAAACTGCTTTTGCATTAATCGTTAAATCTGCACAATTATAAGTTCCAGGCAAAGCAAGGTCAGGCTGAGGCACATTCCAAGGAATAATACAATTATCTGATGAAGTTGGTGCAGTACCCTGATCCCAATTACCTCCATCATCCCAGTTAGTAATGTCACCACCTCCTGTCCATGTGAAATCCAATACTCCTGCTGTTCTATAAATCCTTACTTCAGTACTATTGAAATTCGAAAGACAAGGGTATGCATTTAAATGTAAATACACCTCTCCAGTAATAGTAGAGGTCCAACTTATATAAGAAACTAATCCACATCCAAGATAATCATCATTGTATGCCAATAATGTACCATCCGTTTGACGTAATGTTAATTGTGTATCATAACTTGCACTAACTCCTCCATAAGTAACACAAGTTGAAAACTCATAGACATCTCCAGCAGTAACATTTATTATTATTACTTCACCAGCCCAGTTATTTGTTGCTGCAGAGGTCCAAGCACCCGTTGTTGGAGTATGTGGAGAAGGAGGATAAAAATTAACACCATTATCACATTGAGTGTAATATATATTATTTTGAAAGATTAATAATGTACCTATAAGGATACAAAAGAAAAAGGGATAATTATTTTTCATAGGGCAGTTATATAATATTTACAACCCCATAAAAAATGACTATTCATTTAATTTCAATAGTTACAGCATATTGGAAACTGCAATTAAATAAACATGTTTTGATTATTAGGGGCTATATTAAATATAACAATTTTATTATTAAAAAACTAAAAAGGTGCTATAATTGAAACCATGACTTATAACCTCACAATAACAAACAAAAAAAGGGAGCCGAATGGCTCCCCCTTATCATTTATGCTGACTACTAGGTTATCTTTTAACGATCCTTGTTTCCGAGATGTGATCTCTTGTGTTATTGA
>Ga0206679_10001256_pt1 | contig 20960 bp, 18 predicted proteins | sample M110012015metaG_FD_155464 | JGI IMG/M metagenome (GOLD analysis project Ga0206679, IMG submission 155464) | Ammonia-oxidizing marine archaeal communities from Monterey Bay, California, United States - M1 100m 12015 | ecosystem: Environmental > Aquatic > Marine > Intertidal zone | place: USA... | reverse complement strand
TTAGCTATATCCCAAGCAAAAGCAAATTTAGAGACGGCCAGAGCTAATTTGAGACGAGCTCAAATCAATGTCAGTCATTTACAGATCAAAGCACCTTTTGATGGAATCGTAGAGACACGTCCAGTCGAGATTGGTGATTATGTTGTCCCTGGGATGATCTGCGCTGTAGTGGTTGATCTAAATCCAATTAAGATAACAGCGTTGGTCAACGAAAAAGAAGTCAGTAAAATAAAGGTAGGTGACGAGGCCTCCGTGACAATCAATGGTCTTCATTCAACTGGGGCTTCAGTTAGTTATTTAGCTCATCAAGCAAATACTGCAACGCGGAGCTATCGTATAGAAGCTCTTGCGGAAAATGCTGATGAGTCTATTTTAGCTGGCTTGTCGTCGCGCCTTGAAATTCTTACCGATAGTGTGCCGGCTCATTTGATTCCTGCCAGTAGCGTATTACTAGACGATCAAGGTGGCATGGTTGTGCGAATAATCAGCGAAAAAAATATCGTCCAATCTAACCCCGTTAGGGCACTTGGTGAAACAGAGAATGGTATGTGGGTCTCAGGATTACCAGAGAAGGCCATAGTTGTTACAGTGGGACAGAATTACATTATTGATGGTGAAAAGGTTGCTCCTACTTTTTTGTCCAACGTTGTTGAACAATAAAACGGGCTGTCAGACAGATGAAATTTTTAAGACTTATTGTTGATCACTCCAGAGCAACGCTCGCCATAATGCTCTTAGTACTTGTTGCTGGAGCGGGTTCACGTCTTTCAATGCCAGTGGAATTAAATCCTAATGTGACATTGCCCATCGTTATGATTATGGTAAGGCATGACGGCATATCCCCAGAGGACGGTGCTCGGCTTTTGGCGCGACCGATAGAAAAAGAATTAAAAACACTCGACGGACTTGAGGAAACTCAAGCCACTGCCCGCGAGGGGCTGGTCATCATTACCGTCGAATTTGAAGTTGGCGACAACATAAAGCAAGCAGTTGCTGATGTGCGTGAAGCAGTTGATAGAGCCAAAGCTGAATTCCCTCAGGAGACTAAAGAGCCCATCGTTAATGAACTCAGCCCAAGTCCTGAGCCAGCGATAGTTATTACATTCTCAGGAGACAAAGTCTCCGAGCGAGAGCTTTTCAGAGCGGCAAAGTTTTATCAGCGTCAATTAGAGATGCTTCCGGACGTGCTTACAGCGGATATTTCTGGCCACCGTGACGAGGTTGTTGATGTCGTTTTGGATCCCTCGCGACTCGAACAGTACGGTTTAAGCATCGATGAAATAGTCTACGCAGTGAGGGTCAACAATCTTTTGATCCCAGCCGGCGAGATGGACGCAGCGCAGGGCCGCTTTGGTATAAAAGTACCTGCCCTGATCGAAACGACTGACGATATCAGATCCTTACCAATACGCAATAATGCAGAGGGATCAGTCTCTCTGGGTGATGTGGCTGATGTGCGTCGAACTTTCAAGGATCCTTCTGGCTATAGTCTTATTAACGGTAAAAAGACGATTGCGATAGACGTGCGCAAACGTCTTACTGCCAACCTAATTAGAACGGTTGATGCATCTAGAGAAACGGTGGCTCTATCTAGAGACCAGTTTTCCATGGATATGGATATAGGCTACACCTTTGATAGTTCAGAGATGACCAATCAAATGGTTAATGAGTTGCAAGGTAATATTATCACTGCCATGTGTTTGGTACTTATTTTAGTGGTGGCAACTTTGGGTGTTAAATCCGGATTACTAGTAGGCTTTGGAATCCCATTTTGCCTTCTCGGAGCGCTTATTATCGTTAATGTTCTGGGTCACAGTTTTAATTTCATGGTGATGTTTGGGCTTTTACTATCTCTGGGTATGCTTATCGATGGTGCTATTGTTGTTGTAGAGTTTTCAAGTACCAAAGGGGCCGAGGGTTTATCAACTCGTGAGGCGTATATAACTGCGGTTCAGCGCATGGCAATCCCTGTTATTGCGTCCACCGGGACTACCTTAGCTGCATTTCTACCGTTGCTCTTTTGGCCAGGAGTCTCCGGTGAGTTTATGTCTTACTTACCCATTACTGTGTTTGCAGTATTAGCATGGTCTCTTGCCTACGCGCTTATCTTTGCGCCGACATTAGGGATTGTGATGGCCCGTCGCCGTGGTAAGAAGAAGAAACTACCTGAAGATCACCAATCCGAAGAATCTGCAAAGACCATGTTCCAACCGCTTCAGGACTTCTATCTTAAACTGCTAACCCCAGTGATTAGATCACCTGCCAAGGCTGCCTTGGGTTCCATCGGAATGATTATTGGCATTTTCTTTTTATACGGAAACTTTAATGCTGGGCAAGAATTTTTTACAGCTATCGAGAGTCAATATGGCACAGTCGAAGTGCGTGCTCAGGGTAATCTTTCCATTGAGGAGCAACAGAAAATAACACTTGAAGTCTCAAATATTGTTAGCGAAATAGAGGGTGTTAATCAGTTATATGCCTACAGCAATGGCGCAAGTTTCCTTACCTTCGGTACTGATGTTAGTAGAGACCAAATAAGTACGCTGTTAGTGGAATTATATCCTAGAGAAGAAAGAGAAAGAGGAAGCGACCTTATATTTGCTGAAATTCGAGAGCGCACAAAATCTTTGCCGGGAGTTTATGTGACAGGTAAGGAAGTAGAAACAGGTCCTCCCACCGGGAAAAATATTCAGATTCAGCTCTCGTCACCGAATCGACAAGCGATGTATCGAAAAACTGCGGAACTAAGGCAGTGGATAGCGGAAAATGTTGAGGGTGTCAGGGATCTCCAAGATACCCTGCCATTGGCAGGTATTCAGTGGGAGATTGATGTAGATCGATCTAGAGCCGCTATGTTAGGAGTCAATGTTGCGGATGTCGGCAACATGGTCCAAATGGTGACAGGCGGAGTGATGATAGGCGAATTTAGACCCGATGATGCGGATGAAGAAATTGAAATGAGGTTACGCTTCCCTGAACAGGACCGCCAATTAACATCTATTGACGATTTAAGGGTTAATACACCCAATGGGCCAGTACCGATAAGTAGTTTTAGTGAAAGGGTACCCAAGCCCCGAGTAGATACCATTCAAAGAATTGATAGGGAGGAAACAGTATTTATTCTCGCGAATTCTGAGGTTGGTTATCTTGCAGACGACCAAACTCGACAGATCGATCAATGGATAAAGCAGCAAGACCCCGAATCACCCGTTAAAATTCGTTTCCGTGGGGCTAATCAAGAGCAGGCAAAAGCAGCTGAGTTTTTATCCACAGCGTTTTCTTTGGCAATGTCGGTCATGCTAATTATGTTGGTCATGCAGTTTAATAGCTTTTACCAAGCGGCCTTGATTTTGTTTTCTGTGGTGATGTCGACCGCTGGAGTGCTGCTTGGTTTACTTATAGCCCAGGCAACATTTAGTACAGTTTTGACGGGTGTTGGAATAGTTGCTCTAGCCGGAATTGTGGTCAACAACAATATTGTATTAATTGATACATATAACTATTTGAGACGTCATAATCGGTTATTAACTGCTTCCGAAGCAGTTTACTCGGCAGCAAAATCCCGATTTCGACCAGTCATGTTGACAACAATTACAACGATTGTCGGCTTGCTTCCCTTGGCCAATGGTTTAAGTATTGATCTGGTGAATCGTAGTTTCACTATAGGTGGAATGGTAGCCTCTTGGTGGCAGCCTCTGGCCAGTGCAATTGTTAATGGGTTAGTGGTGTCTACTATACTTACGCTCCTGTTGACGCCAGCCATGTTGTTGCTACCTGAAATTATTTCCAAACGTCTCGGTATGCGTGTCGCAGATCATCAGTTTGAAGATGATGTTGTATAGAGAGACAGCAAAAGGTATTTGATTGAGAAAAATCATTCACTGTGATTGTGACTGTTTTTATGCCGCTGTAGAAATGCGTGACGATCCATCTCTACGACTGTTACCTATCGCTATCGGAGGGAAAGCTGACCGCCGGGGTGTGGTTGCTACCTGCAACTACAATGCTCGCGAGTTTGGCATTCGATCGGCGATGCCAACAGCACATGCACTTCGACTCTGTCCCGATTTAGTCGTTATCCCTGGCACTATGGCTAAATATAGGGAGGCCGCTCATCATATCCGTCAAATTTTCTATCGTTATACAGATAAAGTTGAGCCGCTTTCATTGGATGAAGCCTATTTAGATGTTACCGATTGTGAAGAGTGTCAGGGTAGTGCCACACTAATCGCTCAGCAAATTCGAGAAGTAATCGCTCAGGAGGTTGGAGTTACTGCCTCTGCAGGAGTAGCGCCTAACAAGTTTCTGGCTAAGGTAGCTAGTGATTTAAACAAGCCGGATGGACAATATGTAATTGGGCCTGATAGTGTTGATGAATTCGTTAAAAACCTTGAAGTGAAACGTATATTTGGAGTAGGTAAGGTTACAAACGAAAAATTGAATCGTCTGGGGATAAAAACCTGTGGCGACCTGCAAGGAAGAACACTTATTGAGTTGGTCGACAAGTTTGGTACCTTTGGAAAGCGTTTGCATGATCTAAGTTTCGGTATAGACAATCGTGCAGTCAACTCAGATAGTCGACGAAAATCCTTGAGTGTAGAGCACACTTATTCCGATGATCTGCAAGATCGGCTGGCCTGTGAAGACAAATTATCTGGTTTGTTGATGGAGCTACGTAGCCGTTTGCGCCGTGTTGATGAGGATTACTTGGTGACTAAACAGTTTATTAAAGTAAAGTTTAATGACTTTACTAGCACCACGGTTGAACGTCAGATGAGTAAGGGGCTTCCTTTAGAGAGTTTCCAGAGCCTGCTAGAGGAGGCTTGGGCAAGAGGGATGAAGCCAGTGAGGTTGCTTGGTCTTGGTGTTCGGTTTGTTGATACTCGACAGCAAGAATTGGCTCTGCAGTTAGATTTATTTGAGTAAGTTTTTTGATATTGTTGATGTTTGAGCGCAACCATTTTAAACAGTATAGGGTTTTGGTAGACTAGTTGATTACCCAATTATTAAAGTTTAACTGTGACGAATCATTCAAGTAAAAACTTTATCCGAAACGAATTGCGTCGCAAGACGGAGGAGTTCCTCTCTCGTGGGGGTGAAATAAAACAGCACAGAGCAGGAGAAACTGGAGAGCCTCTGGACAAGCCGCGTGGACGAGCAGTATTTGTCAGCGGAGAGCCGAGGAAAACACGAACTTATATTAATGATGTTGTTTCTGCATTGGATAACCGCAAAAGAAAGTCAGTTACCCCAAAACTGAATAAGAAAACAAAACGACCGAAAAAGAAAATAGTTTACGACGACTTTGGTGAGCCAATACGTGAAATATGGTCTGATGAGTGAAACCAGAGAAGAGCTTCAATAGTTTTTCTGAAGTATGGCTGACTTAACTGGCAGGATTCATTTGTGTGACATCTTCCCCACGCTCTTGCCTGTCGGCATGATAGCTGGAACGAACTAGAGGGCCACAGGCTGCTTGTTTGAAGCCAATACTGTTCGCATATTCTGTGTACTGAGCAAACTCATCGGGGTGAACAAATCTATCTACAGCTAAATGGTTGGGTGAGGGCTGTAAATATTGGCCTACCGTTAGCATGTCTACATCATGTTCTCGAAGGTCATCAAGAGTTCTCAGCAACTCATCTTTATTTTCACCCAAGCCTACCATTAGGCCAGATTTTGTTTGAATGCTGGGGTTTCTTGCTTTGTATTCTTTGAGTAACTTAAGGGACCATGCATAGTTGGCTCCGGGCCTTGCTTCTCGATATAAACGAGACACAGTCTCTAAGTTGTGATTAAAAACGTGTGGGGGCGTCTGGCTAAGTATATCGAGTGCTGGAGCCATTCGCCCGCGAAAATCAGGTACTAGAATTTCGACTTTAAGATCAGGAGATAAAATTTTAGCTTCACTTATACAGTCAGCAAAGTGTTGAGCGCCGCCATCACGAAGATCATCTCTATCGACAGAAGTGATGACTACGTAATTTAACTTCATCTCATGAATAGCTAGGGCTAAATTTTTTGGTTCATCCGCATCTAGCTTGTTAGGTTTGCCATGCCCAACATCACAGAACGGACAACGACGAGTACAAATCTCTCCCATAATCATAAATGTAGCTGTACCTCCACTGAAACATTCATGGAGATTTGGGCAGGCTGCTTCTTCGCAGACAGTTGCCATCTTATGTCTACGCAAGATGCTTTTAATCTCTTGTACTTTTGGAGAGGCAGAAAGACGTATTCTCATCCATTCAGGCTTACGGACTATCTCAGTAGTGGGAATTACCTTCACGGGAATTCTCTCTACTTTGTCAGCACTACGAAGCTTCTCACCAGTCTGAAGACGCCGAGTTCGTTTTGGCGGTGCTTTTAATCCTAGGTCATTACATGTTGAGTCTGGCTCAGTTTCACTTGAGGTGGATAACTGTGGGCGCTTTTTAGGATCATCAGTGTTAGGAGGTATTGGGTTTGTCACTTTACTAGTTAGTCCTTGGATTTATCGATGTTGGGACACTGTCTGTCGTCACCAAAGACTCATTATAGCCGAGCCCGTCTGTTAAATGGCCTATTAATTTGGAAGCAACCGTTTCCATGCTGGGTGTGATCTCCAACACATCAGCAAGTTGTGTCATGGTCACATCCAGCCCGCAGGGATTGATGCGATGCCAAGGCGACATATCCATATTGACGTTAAAATTTAGCCCATGGTAACTACGACCCTTCCGAATACGCAAACCTAAAGAAGCGATTTTCTCGCCGCTTTCGATGTAAACACCAGGAGCATCCGAGCGCGGCGAAGCTTTAATATGCCACTCGGCAAGAGTGTCTACTAACGCTTTTTCAATAAGAGACACTAAATCTCTCACCCCAATTTTTAAGCGCTTGAGATCAATCATTAGGTAAGCTGTGATTTGACCGGGACCATGATAGGTGACGTGGCCGCCTCGATCACTTTTAATCACAGGAATATCACCTGGCAGGAGAACATATTCTTCTTTTCCAGCCTGACCCTGGGTAAAGACTGGATGATGCTCAACTAACCAAATCTCGTCACTAGACGTTTCGTCTCTTAGATCAGTAAAGCGCTTCATTGACTCAAATGTATCTTTATAGTCTTGGATACCCAGGTGGCGTATTAATAAGGGCAACGCAATCGACATTGTTAAAGTACCATTTTAACTCGTGGATTAGATTTTAGAGCTGCGAAAATATCAGATAATTGGGAGGTACCCGTTGCGGTGATAGTGACAGTCATTGACTGCCAGCGACCTTTACTACTATCGCGCACTGAAATGTTACTTCGATCAAACCCGGGAGCATATTTATCCATCACCAATAAAACATGTTCATGAAAACGACTGTCAGCTTCGCCTAAGATTTTGATAGGGTAATCACAGGGAAATTCAATTTTGGGAGGCTCTTGTTTAGTTACCATTGATAAGCCTCAGGATAGTAACTCGGTGAACAACAGAATAATCCAATCGACTAGTTGAGCAAAAAGGCCCGATTTAGGAATGTCTTTATCCGCAACCAAAGGAATATCAATTAGAGTCTCGCCGTCTAGCTGAACCTGCAAGTGACCAAGCTCTTGCCCTGATGATATTGGCGCTTTGATTATTTCGTTAACCAGTATATTAGCTTGAAGATCTTTTTCAGAACCACGAGGGAACGTTAAAACTACGTCCTCAGTAATTGTAAGATTTAAATACTCTTCCGCTCCGTACCATAATTTAGCATTAGATTTCAGGATCTCGCCAGCGGTGTAGACCTTTTTGGTATCAAAATACCTGAAGCCATAGGAAAGTAAGCGCTGAGACTCTCTAGCTCTAGATTCGTCATTGTTAGCGCCAAGGACAACGGATATTAGACGCATATCTCTGCGTTTTGCTGATGTTACTAGGCAGTAACCTGCTTCATTTGTTTTGCCTGTTTTTAAACCATCAACACTCTTATCTCGCCACAAAAGTCGATTGCGGTTGGGTTGGTTAATATTATTGTGCTGGAAGTATTTCTTCGCATATATTTTATAATACTGAGGATGGTCTTGAATGATCGCACGAGCAATGGTGGACAGGTCTCGGGCAGAGGTAAACATTCCTTCTGCTGGAAGTCCCGTGGCGTTCATATATTCAGTATTTTCCATACCAAGCATATCAGCTTGCTGGTTCATGAGGTCCGCAAAAGCGGCCTCACCGCCGGCCACATGCTCCGCTAATGCTATGGCAGCGTCATTACCAGATTGGATTATTACTCCGTGCATCAAATCAATAACTGAAACCCGGGTTCTTGGGCTTAGAAACATCGTAGACCCGTCAGTTTTTGCGCCTCCGAGTACCCATGCGTTGTCGCTGATTAGAACTTCATCTTCCTCTTTCAAACGATTTGCGCTAATTTCATTTGAGACAAGATAGGTCGTCATCATTTTTGCTAAGCTAGCTGGAGGAAGCTGATCATCAGCGTTCCTCTCCAAAATGACCTTGCCAGTATTAGCGTCTACTAAAATCCATGCTTTAGCTGCAATCTCTGGTTCTGCAGGGCGCATTTTTTGAGCGTAGCTAGGTGTCGCTGTTGCAACTGATAATGAGAGTAATACTGCTAATATAAGCCACTTTTTAGCCATAATCTGGGTACCAATATTCGTAGGTTTAAAAATAATTAGTTTAGCACTCCAGGTACCTCGATGGGCAAAGGAATGAAGAATTTAAATTTATAAGCTGAGGTGGACAACGTACCTAGCCTTCAAATTTTCTATGATTCACAGCTTTCCGGTTCAGAGCACATTGAATGACGAATCTGCTGACTTAATTGAAAAACAGCCATGGCATATTTGACTCTTGGGTTATAACGGCCGATCACATAAAAATTGTGTAGTCCGAGCCAATACTCATCATTATATTTCGCTTTTAAGCGCATAGGAAAGGCTGCTGTATCGGCAGGAAAGCGATCCACTGGAACAAACCCCTGGGCAGTCAGGTCAGCAATGGTTTCAGTTGGACGTTTCATTTTGTTCAGGTTTTTACCATCTACTGCCGCTTTTATATGGGCTTTAGTTGCCACCGGAGCACCTGTTACCCAGCCATGTTCAGTGAAATAATTTGCAACACTTCCAATCGCATCCGTTGGATTTGTCCAAATATCTGCAAATTCATCATTATCATAATCTACCGCGAAGTTACGATAGCTATTTGGCATAAATTGTCCCCAACCCATGGCGCCAGCATAAGATCCTTTTAGATCCAGAGGATCTTTGTTTTGCTCTCGAGCCAATAGTAATAAATGCTCTAGCTGCACGGTAAAGAACTTGCGTCTAGATTCTCTCTTGTCATTTTGGGTGTAATAATCAAATGCTAACGTTGTTAAGGCATCAATTACCCTATAACTACCTACATTGCGGCCATAGTTTGTTTCCACACCAATAATACTAACGATTATTGCGGGATCTACTCCAAATTCCTTCTCTGCTCGTTCCAAGGTATCTTTGTTTTCTAGCCAAAACTTTTTCCCCCGGGAAATACGAGTATCTGTAACAAAAATTTTTCGATATTCATGCCATGGCTTTGCTTTTTCTGCAGGCCTACTCATCGCTTTAATGATAGATTCTTGTCGTTTAGCTTCTGTTAACCAGCGAATCACATCTTCGCGTTCGAACTGATGTTCTTTGACCATACTGTCTATAAAGGGACCAGCGTACTCATGAGCTGAATAATCAGCTGATGTTTTGTGAGAGGTTAGTATTACAGTACTAAGAATAATTAAAAATATGTATTTCAAAGCTGAGTCCTTATTCGTTTTGGCTCTGTACTTATCGCCATTAGCATACCAAATCCAATGAACAGAGTTAAGATTGCGGTGCCGCCATAGCTAATCATTGGCAAGGGGGCACCAACTACAGGAAGTATTCCTGAAACCATTCCCATATTGACAAAAATATAGAAAAAAAACACAAGCCCGAAACTGCCTGCTAGCAACCTTCCAAACTGAGATTGGGCATTTATGGCAATAAGTATACATCTTACAATCACCAGCAAATACAAGGTAAAGAGAGTGAGAACACCAATCAAACCAAATTCTTCGGCAAGTACCGCTATTATAAAATCGGTATGACTTTCGGGAAGAAAGTTGAGTTGCGACTGGGTTCCTTCTGTCCAACCTTTACCACTGACTCCTCCAGATCCTATTGCCGTTTTGGACTGCACGATATTCCATCCCGCCCCCAGCTTATCGTCTTCCGGAGATAGCAAGGTAAGTACTCGCTGCTTTTGGTAGTCGCGCAATACAAATATCCACATCATTGGCACCGCAGCGAGGGTTAATAACGCAGATCCAATTAAATATCGCTTTTTTAAGCCCGCTAAAAACAAGACTAAAAAGCCCGATACAAAAACCAAAATACCTGTGCCTAAATCAGGTTGTCGGACGATTAGGAGCGTTGGCAATATGACCATAAAAACGGACCAAAATACATGTTTAGCCACCGGAGGAACAAAACGTTTGCCCAGATAGGCCGATATCATTAGTGGCACACAAACCTTCATAAATTCTGCAGGCTGCAGTCGGGTAACACCAATATCGAGCCAGCGCTGGGCGCCTTTGGCTCCCACACCAAAGATCAAAACTGCGGCAAGTAAGACTAAACCGAACCCATAAAATACAAAGGCCCATCTCTCCCAAGACCTCGCAGGAAATTGCGCTACTAAGAGCATTAAAATAAAACCTGCAATCATAAAAACAAATTGCCGTTTGACATAAAAAAGATCTTGGCCGCCAGCACTGTAAATAACAACCAAACCAAATGCGCATAGTATCAACAGCAAAACAAATAAAATTAAATCGATATGCAACACACGTCTAATTATTCGATCGCCCCCAGGGCTCTGAAATCTGCGAACAAAATCGTTATTCTGCATAAGCGAGGTACCCTTGCTCAGTCTCTAGAATCCTAGATTTGGAGACAAGCTGTTTTCCCTTATCTGCTCTGTTTGACAAGTAGGCATCTAATACTTTTCGTGCAATGGGTGCTGCTACTGAACTGCCGTGCTCACCATTTTCAACGATCAGGCCAATTGCAATTTCCGGATTTTCAGCGGGAGCGAAGGCAACAAATAGGGCATGATCCCACTGACGTTTATTGAGTTTTGATTTATCGTAGACTTCATCAGCATTGATGCTAATAACTTGTGCGGTCCCTGTTTTTCCAGCTATTTGGTATAGCAGTCCAGAACTAATCGATTTAGCTGTTCCTTTTGTTGAATGAACAACATCTTTCATCGCGCGATGGATATACGTCCAATGTTTTTCATCAATCTTAGAGTCATTAGGTAGGAGGATGGCTGGTTGTGCATTATTGTTAATAGACTTTACAATCTGGGGTTGGATGATATTACCTTTAGATGCAATACGTGATGTCATAACTGCCAGTTGCAGAGGCGTGGTAAGCATAAATCCCTGCCCGATACTCATATTTATTGTATCCCCATTATACCAAGTAGCATTGCGGCTCTCTTTCTTCCATTTTCTAGTTGGCATAATTCCGGATGCTTCACCAGGTAAATCAATTCCAGTTTTAGCTCCGAGACCAAAGATCGCACTTTGCGAGGAAAGAGCATCGATACCTGTTTTAATACCCATTTCATAAAAGAAAACATCACAAGATTCGATAATAGCTTTCGCTAGATCAACACCACTGCCGTGGCCTCCGCGTTTTGAATTGTGATCCCGCCATGGGCGTTCGATACCCTCCATAATAAAAAATCCTGGATCGTCAATTTTGGTGTCGGTTGTAATATTTTGGTTGCTTAGGCCAATGAGTCCGAACAAGGGTTTTACTGTTGACCCCGGGGGGTACTGTCCGCGAATAGCTCTGTTAAATAGAGGTTTTTCAGTCGAATTCACTAAAAGATCGTAACTTTTTTGACTGATTCCTGATACGAACAAATTAGGATCATAACTTGGGGCGCTTACCATAGCTAAGATGCCACCATTTCTAATATCCATCGCGATTAATGCACCACGCTCCCCGTCAAAAGCATCGTAAGAGATTTGTTGTAGCCTGCTGTCTAGATGTAAGACTAGGTCATCGCCTGCAATAGGATCAGTTTGGTCAAGGACTCTCATCACTCGACCTTTGGCGTTTGTTTCTACTTGCTCGCTGCCAACTTCTCCGAGAAGATATTTCTCATAAAATTTTTCTAACCCAATTTTGCCGATAGAGTCTGTGCCGCTGTATTTGATGGAGTCAATTGTTCGGAGCTCTCGGTCATTAATTCGTCCGACATATCCAACCACATGAGCAAAAAGTTCTCCCTTAGGGTAAGACCGAGTTAATCTTGCGCTAACTTTTATGCCCTCCAAAAGATATTCGTTGACTGCCAATATGGCCTGCTCTTCTGCGCTTAAATTGAATTTAAGAGGGGTCTGTTCAAAAGGTCTCCTGCGCTCCAGGCGTTTATAAAAACGCTTTATGTCCGCGTCAGAGAGTCGAATAAGTGAGCCGATTTTTGTGATCAAATTGTTTAAATCTTTGGTCCGTTCTCGAATAATGGTCAAGTTTGAGGTTGGGCGATTATCGGCCAAAATTTCCCCATTTCGGTCATAGATGACACCCCTAGCTGGGGGTACGGGTCTTATATGCACACGATTATTATCAGAATTAGTGACGAAGTCTTGATGCTGCGTCACCTGGAGGTCGGCATATCTAGCTAAAATAACCAAAGCCATTACCGCCACGAAAAAACTAGCGATTATTATTCTACCAACAAAAATATTTCGCTCGCGAGTAGGATCTGAAAACGCTGCTTCATGCTCCATATTTCTATATCAACTCCATTATTGACGATGATATGGGTGGTTAGTTGTAATAGTCCATGCTCTGTATAGTTGCTCCATAAGAATGATGCGCACTAACGGGTGAGGCATGGTTAAATCTGATAGAGACCAGCGCATGTCAGCTCTTTTTATACAGTCAGAGGAGAGGCCATCGGGTCCGCCAATTAAAAAGCTAATATTTTTACCCTCCATTTGCCACGCCATTAAACTCGTGGCCAGTTTTTTTGTAGTCATGCCTTTACCTATAACATCCAGGGCAATTACGTAGTCTTTTTCACTAACCGCCTTTAATATCGCAACACCTTCGGCCTCTATAGCTTTTTTTGGCGACTGGCCTTTGCCGCGAGAACCAAGAGGAATTTCAACGCTCTGAACCCGCAATTCTGGGGGCATTCGTTTGTTGTATTCTTCCCAACCAGACTCTACCCATTCAGGCATTCGTGTACCGACTGATAGCACACGAATCTTCAATTTAGTCTTGATCCAAGGCGTTTATATCATGCATGGTAGTATCAGAATCGGCACTGATTGGCCGATCGTCCGGCCGCAGTGACCACAGCTTCTCAAGGTCATAAAATACGCGAGTAGCCGGTAGCATAATGTGAACAATCACGTCACCAAAGTCGACTAAAATCCATTCAGACACGTCGTCACCTTCAATACCGATTAGATCAAACCCAGCCTTCTTAGCTTCGACGACGACGTTGTTGGCTAGAGATTTGACTTGACGGTTTGAGTTGCCGCTGGCGACAACCATGGTGTCCATAACCCCAGTTAGTTCTTTAACATCAATGCTCACGATATCTTGTGCTTTAACGTCTTCAAGGGCATTGACGATGATTTCATGTAGATTATTTTTCATGGTTTGTATTTACTCGTAAAGGCGATGTTGTTGAATATAGTTTACTACGGGTTCTGGTGCCATATAGCGAATACTGCTTCCTTGCTTTATTTTATCCCGAATAGCTGTCGATGAAATGGCCAACATAGTGAGATCACAGAAATATATATACCCACTCGGACACTGTTTAATTTGATTTAAATCATCGCACTCGTGCTGAGCAATCCAGTCGCAGAGCGGGCCGTGTTTAGGGGCGGAAAATCCCGGACGCGATGAGACAGCAATATGACAGAAACTTAATAATTTTTTCCAGTGACTCCAAGTATTAATAGTTACTAAGGCATCCATTCCTACACATAAGAAAAGTGGAGTTGATGACCCTAGCTTTTCCCGCATAAGAGTCACAGTATCTATACTGTAGCTTGGCGCAGGACGCTGTAGTTCAATATCTTCAACAGACAAAATTGAGTTATTAGCGCCAATACCCAATTCCAACATTTCTACTCGTTGATGGGCGGAAACCTCGGTGTCATCCCGATGAGGGGGAAACCCGCAAGGCATCAGTCTTAATTCGTTCACGGGAAGTAGTTCTGCGAGCTCACTGGCAATGCGTAAATGGCCATTGTGCACAGGATTAAATGTTCCACCAAATAGAGCGACTGACATCTTATTCTCTAACCTGTCCATCGCCAAAGACTACCCATTTTTGACTTGTGAGTCCTGCAAGGCCTACTGGGCCTCGAGCATGGATTTTATCCGTAGAAATACCAATTTCTGCTCCTAGCCCATATTCAAATCCATCGGCAAACCGAGTCGAGGCATTAATCATGACAGAACTTGAGTCGACTTCAGTGATAAAGCGACGGCCATTCTCATCTTTTTCGGTAATGATAGACTCTGTATGTTTGGAACTATAATGATTGATGTGATCAATAGCCTCATCAATTCCACTGACAACCTTCACCGATAAAATAGGAGCCAAGAATTCTTCACTCCAGTCTTGCTCGGTGGCTTGATTAATTGAGCTGACTATTTTACGCGCCTTATCACAGCCCCTAAGCTCAACCCCTTTATCAATAAAAGCAGATGCTAGGTTGGGTAGAAGGCTTGAGGCAACAGACTCAGCGATCAACAGTGACTCCATCGCATTACACACCCCATAGCGATGGGTTTTTGCATTAATTGCAATACTCACCGCTTTGGCGTGGTCTGCATAATCATCAATATAGACATGGCAATTGCCATCTAAATGTTTAATGAGAGGTACTTTTGCATCACTTATCAGCCGCTCAATGAGCCCTTTTCCTCCCCGAGGAATGATCACATCGACATAATCAATCATGGTAATTAATTCACCAACCACTGACCGATCAGTGATCTCGATTATCTGTACGGCAGTTTTAGGAAGTCCACAGCGAGCTAATCCTTCGCTGATGCAATTGGCAATAGCTTGGTTTGATAAAATAGCCTCGCTGCCACCCCTCAGAATAGTTGCATTACCTGATTTCAGGCACAGACAAGCGGCATCAATAGTCACATTCGGCCGTGACTCATAAATAATTCCAATAACACCAAGAGGCACACGCATTTTACCCAGCCGAATTCCGCTAGGTCTTGATTCTAAGTCGGTTATATCCCCGATTGGGTCAGGCATAGCTGCCACTTGGCGTACGCCCTCGATCATCGCGTCAATGCGTTCATTATTAAGCTCAAGACGCTCCAAAAGAGCAGTCTCGAGATTATTTTTACGCGCGTTGTTCATATCGGCAGTATTAGCGGCTAACAAATCTCTGCGGTTACCATCAAGCATTGACGCTATGTTTAGTAAAGCATCATTTTTTAAACTCGCGGAAGCTTTCGCCAGAACCCTTGAAGATTCAAGAGCGGCAACACCGATACTATCCATATAGGATTTTATGTCTAATTTTTCCAATGTTGTTAACGCCAATACCTGAGGTGCACTAAGGTTAGTAAATTTCAGCCATTATACGGCTAGCCTTGGCATAATTCACAATTTTGCAGTTAAACCTTTGAAATTTACGGTTAAGACATCAAGTAACTAATGTTTTTTCAGATATAGCATCTATTTGAGGAACCAGAATTGCTCAAGTGTTCTTCAGGCTTGGTTAAATCGAGTTAGTTAATCGGCGAAGTATTTGCTAACTATACTTGCTAGAGCTTCAATATGCTCAGGATCATCGTTGAGACAGGGAATGTAATGGAACTGCTCTCCACCTGCATGAATAAAACTCTCACGTGCTTCCATATTGATTTCTTCGATGGTCTCTAGACAGTCTGAGGAAAAGCCAGGACACATAATGGCCACGTGTTTTATTCCCTCTTCTGGCATGGTCTCAAGAGTTTTGTCGGTATAGGGTTGTAGCCAGGGTTCGCGGCCAAAACGAGACTGAAAAGTGGTCATGACTTTGTCTGCATCCAATCCCATTCTCTCTACGATCAATCGAGTGGTCTGATGACATAGACAATGGTATGGGTCGCCTTTCTTTAGATAGCTCTGCGGCGTACCGTGATAGGACATCAAAAGTTTATCAGGCTGACCGTGTTTTTCTATGTGGCGGTTTATAGAAACGCAAAGCGCATCCAAAAACGCCTCTGATTGGTGGTACCCATTAATAAAATTGAGTTGCGGGACCCAGCGGGTTTTTTTAAAAACATCGGCAACGGCATCAAAAGTAGATCCTGTTGTGGCTCCAGAGTATTGAGGATAAAGAGGAAGAATCGTAATCTCTCGTACATTCTGTTCGGTAAGTTCATTGATAGCAGACTCAATAGAAGGATTGCCATAACGCATTCCCAGCACAACCGGAATCTCTCTATCATATTTTTCATCTAAGAGCTTTTTAACTCCATCAGCCTGAGCTTGACTGTGAACTAGCAATGGGGAACCGCCCTCTGTCCAAACACTTTTATAAAGTTTAGCTGAGCGACGAGGCCGTATTCTTAAAATAATTAAGTTAAGAATTAGCCACCAAATTAAGCGAGGCACTTCAACCACTCTAGGGTCACTGAGGAACTGCTTTAAGTAGCGCCTAAGTTCTGAGGTTCTAGGCGCATCAGGTGTCCCTAGGTTACACAGAAGAACACCGCGACGCGGTGAAGCGCCCTTGTGGTCATAATCTGTCTGGCCTTGGTACTTCATTTCTTATACTCCTCACCCTGTATCAGCCCATCAAACTTATAATTCCTTGCCCAATTTTGAGGCAAGGCTGGGCAATTTCCTCTGTCAGTGCCAGTATACGCGACATTATTCCAATGGGATCGGTTTAAATAGGGTGTTTTTATTAGCTGACCCCCGCTCCCCGCGAGGCTATAATGCCCGACTTTTAATCATATTCAAATTTCATCATGAGCCAATCTGTTTCAGATCGAAGAACATTTGCGATCATCTCTCACCCGGATGCGGGTAAAACGACGATTACAGAAAAGTTGTTACTTCTTGGTAATCTCATTCAGGTAGCTGGAACGGTAAAAGGTAGAAAAAGTGATCGTCATGCTACATCCGACTGGATGGCCATGGAGAAAGAACGAGGTATCTCTGTAACCTCCTCTGTGATGCAGTTTCCTTACCATGATTGCATGGTGAATCTCCTTGATACTCCAGGTCACGAAGACTTCTCTGAAGATACCTATCGCACACTCACAGCAGTAGACTCATCTCTGATGGTGATTGATGGCGCAAAAGGGGTAGAGGCACGAACAATAAAGCTGATGGATGTTTGTCGTTTGCGAGATACACCTATACTGACATTTGTAAACAAAATGGACCGAGATATTCGTGACCCCATTGATCTTCTCGATGAAATTGAAAGCGTTCTTAAGATAAAAGGCGCACCCATTAATTGGCCTATTGGCATGGGGCGTGAGTTTCGAGGCGTTTATAATTTTTACACCGATACCATCCATGTCTATGTCCAGGGTAAGGGACATACATTGACCGATGATATTCAAGTTAAAGGTCTAGAGTCTCCCGAGGCAAGAGAAGCCTTGGGTGACTATGCCGATGACGTGCTTGAAGAGTTGGAGCTGGTTAAAGGAGCGACAAACCTTTTTGATATGGACGAATTTTTATCGGGCAAACTGGCACCTGTGTTTTTTGGTACTGCTTTGGGCAATTTTGGTATACGTGAAATGTTAGATGATTTTGTTCGATGGGCGCCACCTCCTCAGCCAAGATCTGCAGTTCAACGTGACGTTGTTGCTGATGAAGGTCAGTTCAGTGGTTTTGTTTTTAAAATACAAGCCAATATGGACCCTAAGCATCGCGACCGCATCGCTTTTTTACGGATATGTTCAGGCACATATACCAAGGGTATGAAAATGAAGCATGTTCGCACAGGGAAAGATGTCCGCGTAGCAGATGCTTTTAGCTTTAAAGCTGGTGAGCGAATCTCGGTGGAAGAAGCTATTGCTGGCGACATTATAGGGTTACATAATCATGGCTCCATTCAGATCGGTGATACATTTACTGAGGGGGAGACACTTAAATTCAGTGGTATACCGCATTTTGCGCCAGAGTTATTTAAACGTATCCGCCTAAAAGATCCCTTAAAGGCGAAACAACTTCAAAATGGCATACGCCAACTATCAGAAGAGGGCAGTACTCAGGTGTTCTTCCCCTTCCGAAATAACGATATTGTGGTGGGAGCAGTGGGGCAGTTGCAGTTTGACGTAGTAGCTTACCGTTTACGCGAGGAATATGGCGTAGAAGCGATATATGAACCTGTCAATGTTCATACTGCGCGGTGGGTAGACTCAGAGGATGTTAAAACTTTAGAGGCGTTCAGGATCAAGGCTGAAGATAACCTTGCTTTAGACGGGGGTGGCCATTTAACTTATCTTGCACCCACAAGAGTAAACTTGTCGCTGTCCGAAGAGCGTCATCCAGATATTAGATTTCGCGCTACCCGCGAACACTAGATAATCAAATGATCACAAGGCGGCATTAAACGATGACTAGAATAGCAGTGTCCCAAAATCAGGTGCCCGAGCGTCTGCGTGGCAATCGAAGTAGATTATCACGATGGTTGGGTCGTTCTGTTTTAAAGATTATGGGATGGCGCGTGGAAGGTAGTATTCCCGATTTAAAGCGTTTCATATTGATTGGAGCGCCTCATACCTCAAATTGGGACTTCGTATTGGCAATGGCGGCCATCTTAGGCTTAAATTTGAGAATGCGATGGATGGCCAAGCACACTATTTTTAAGCCTGGTGTTGTTTGGTTTATGGAGTGGCTGGGGGGAATACCCACCGACCGAACAAACCCCAAAACGATTGTTGATAATGTTGCTCGCATAGCTAAACGAGAGAAAGGTGTCATTATTGGTCTTACACCAGAAGGGACCCGCAAAAAAGTTGAAAAATGGAAAACTGGATTTTTGCGTATTGCCAAAACTTTGGATTGTCCAATTCTTATGGTGGGACTCAACTTCCCAAGTAAAATTATATTTATAGGGGATCTGTATCACCCTAGCGGTGATAACGATGCAGATTTGGTGGCTATTAAGGAGTATTACGGTCAATTTCAAGGAAGACATCCAGCTAGATTTTAGGAAATAAAAGGATTTAAACGTAAGTGAGTATTCACTTATTATAGTGTTGATTTCGATGTCGCTTTGAAAAAAAGGATTGTAGAGTGCAAAATAAAGGCTATCCCGTATCACAAGAACAAGTTCCAGAGCACCTGCGGGGCAATAGAGGTGCTCTCGCCCGTTGTTTTGGCAGAAGCGTTCTAAATCTGTTTGGATGGCGAGTTGTTGGTAACATCCCAAACGTTAAGCGTCTCCTTATTATTGCCGCCCCCCACACCTCCAATTGGGACTTCGTGTTTGCAATGGCCGCAGTGCTTGGCCTTAACTTGCGGGTGCGCTGGCTTGGAAAACACACAATATTTAAGCCTGGGGTGGTTTGGTTTATGCGCTGGTTGGGTGGCATACCAACCAATCGCGAGCAGCCCGAAGATATAGTTCAATATGTGGCTGATTTATCTAATCGTGAAGATGGTGTAGCCATTGGTCTTGCGCCAGAGGGAACCCGCGCAAAGGTTAGTCGGTGGAAAACCGGGTTCTTACGGATTGCGAAACTACTCGACTGCCCAATTCTCTTGATCAGTCTAGATTTTCAGGGCAAACAATTTATTATCGGTGATCTTTATCAGCCGACGGGGGACAGCGAGATAGACCTAGTGGCAATTAAGAGCTATTACAGCGGCTTCCAAGCAAAATATCCTGACAAGTTTTAATACTATTTACCTCCTTTAATCTTTGGTGCTAGAGATAGAGACGACTCTAGCTTCTTGGTAATGTTACACTCCCGCACAAATAGAATTTTTAACGCGTAAGATATGTTTTATTAGCTGGAGGTACCTGATGATAGAAAAAACATCCTCATTTTCTCGATTTTTACTGGTTGCTGCCGCCTTTGTCATCGTTGTCTCTGGCCTAAAAATGGCCGGCCCACTGTTGGTGCCTTTTTTACTTGCAGTTTTCATAGCTATGATCGTCTCGCCCTTGCTAGCTTGGCTTAAGGGTTATCAATTGCCGAATGGTGTGGCGATCTTTTTAGTGATCGGGCTCGTTCTTTCTGTGGGCTTGCTACTTGGTGCTGTTATTGGTTCGTCCGTAGAGAACTTTCGCCAAGATGTACCTGAATATTCAGCAAAACTTTCAGCAATGAGTAGTTCTATCCAGCAGTGGTTGAGCCAGCGTGGAATTACCATTAATGCTGAGCAGTGGAGTAGTAGCTTTGACCCCGGTGCCGTTATGGGTGTGGTGGGTACAACATTGGCATCCTTTGGGAATGTTATGACCAATGCCGTTATGATTCTTCTTACTGTTATTTTTATCTTGGCTGAAAACGTCAGCTTTGGTGAAAAGCTTCGTAGTGCCAAAGGTAATAATGACTCTCAAGAATGGTTGCGCACGTTTTCAGATAGTGTCCATAGCTATTTAGCAATTAAGGCGGCGATTAGTTTACTTACTGGCTTTGTCATCTTTTTATGGTTAACCATTCTAGGTGTTGATTACGCTGTGTTGTGGGGGCTGGTGGCCTTCTTACTCAATTTTATTCCTACAGTGGGCTCTTTTATCGCTGCAGTTCCAGCGGTGCTTTTGGCGTTGGTGCAACTTGGGGCGTTTGAGGCGAGTCTTACTCTTGTTGGATTTGTAGTCGTCAACCTCATTATGGGCAATGTGCTTGAGCCGCGATGGATGGGGCGCGGCCTTAATCTGTCACCCCTAGTTGTATTTGTTTCCTTGGTACTTTGGGGTTGGGTGCT
>Ga0206679_10001253_pt1 | contig 20976 bp, 17 predicted proteins | sample M110012015metaG_FD_155464 | JGI IMG/M metagenome (GOLD analysis project Ga0206679, IMG submission 155464) | Ammonia-oxidizing marine archaeal communities from Monterey Bay, California, United States - M1 100m 12015 | ecosystem: Environmental > Aquatic > Marine > Intertidal zone | place: USA... | reverse complement strand
TGCAACAGAAATCAAAGTTGTCGTTAAAGATGCCGGAAGAACCAATATCTTAATTCAGGATAATGGCAAAGGAATGACTCCTGATGATGCACTTATGTCGTTCAAGCGACATTCCACGAGTAAATTAAAAAATGTAGATGATCTATTTCATCTGCAAACCAAAGGATTTAGAGGTGAAGCCCTCGCATCTATTGCAGCCATTTCTCAGGTTGTGATGAAAACCAAACATGAGAACTGCAAGGAGAATGGGCATTTGGTTGAATATTCTGCAGGAGAGTTGCTCGAAAATGAAGAATGCGTATGCGATTTGGGTACGACAATTGAAGTAAAGAACATTTTCTATAACGTTCCTGCTCGTAGGAATTTTTTAAAATCAAATTCTGTTGAATTTAACCATATCAGACACGAATTTGAACGAATTGCCATTGCCCATTGCGACGTCAAATTAATTCTTGTTCAAAACGATACGGAGGTATATAATTTACCTGTAAGTAATTCCAGAAAGCGAATTACTGATGTACTTGGGAAAAACAGCAATGAAAAGCTCGTTCCTATTTCAGAAATCACGGATATTGTATCAATACACGGATTCGTAGGTAAACCTGAGCACGCTAAGCGCACTCGAGGAGAACAGTACTTCTTCGTAAACAACAGATTTTTTAAACACGCCTATTTTCATCATGCCATTACCAAAGCTTTTGAAAATTTAATACCGGATAAGACCTTTCCAAGCTATTTTGTTTTCCTGGATATTGACAGCAGTAAAATAGATATCAATGTCCATCCCACAAAAACTGAGATTACATTTGAAGAAAGTAAATTCATCTATTCGATTTTACTTTCCAGTGTAAAACAGGCCTTAGGTAAATACAACATATCTCCAAGTCTTGATTTTGATATCGATACCAGTTTTGATGTCCCATCATCTCAACGAAATACAGAGCCTAAAGAACCAGAAATAAAGATTAATCCGAGCTATAATCCATTTTCTTCCTTCGAAAAAAAGGACATCTCTCATGATTCAAAAAGTGCTGCTTTAAACAAACAGGGCTTTGGTCAAAAAGGCAATCCAAAAGACTGGAAAAATTTCTATGAGATACAGGAAGAAGTAAAGGGAAAAACAAATACTTTAATTGATGATTCATTTACCGATTCTGTACAGAATTTTTTAATCCGAGGAAAATATATCATTACAAATTCAAAATCAGGCTTACTCGTCATCGATTCAAAAAGAGCACAGGAAAGAATACTCTACGACGAAATAATGGATCATTTTGTATCCAATCCTGTAGAATCTCAAAAATTACTGTTTCCAATTCAGCTTCAAATCGGCAAAGATGAAATTTCAGCCTGGTCAGGTGCAGTGAATTTACTGAATCAATTGGGTTTTATTTTTAAAACAGAAGGAGAAGACCTTTCTATTGAGCATGTTCCATCATGCCTTCAGGATTCAGATGTAAATGCCTGTATTCAGGGAATTACTCAGGCACTAAATCGACCAGAGGCAGAAAAAGGAGAGTTGGCACATGAAATAGTTTCGGCAATCGTACACTCAAATCAAATTAAATCGCCATTTGGAAACAATAAAGAGACCAGAAATTTTATTGAAAGAGTCTTTTCTAGGAAAGAACATTCATTTTGCCCTCAGGGTAAACCAATTATGCAGACCATCACTTTAGAAGAACTTACCTCAAATTTTTAAAATGCTCAACAATATCCCACAGGTCACAAAAAATATACTGATACTGAACATCATGTTCTACATTGCCACCCTGTTTCTGGAAACCCAGGGGATTGATCTTATTCAAAGATTCGGAGCACATTACGTGAATTCTCACTTATTTGAGCCCTATCAGGTGGTCACACATTTCTTTATGCATGCCGGGTTTTTACATATTCTATTCAATATGTGGATTTTTGTTATTCTTGGCGCTCATTTAGAACGCATGTGGGGTGCAAAGCGATTTTTTATATTCTATCTCATTTCTGCATTTGCAGCTTTTGCGCTCTTTAATGCACTTGGCGTCTATGAAATAGAACAGCTAAAGAGTCAGATTTTAGAGCAGGGCTATTCTATAAATTCCATTAATGAGTTAACTCGTACTACAGGGGATCCTTTAATTGACAAGTACTTAATCATGATTAATTCTCCTATGGTAGGAGCATCTGGCGCTATTTTTGGCGTTATGGCAGCATTTACGATATTGTTTCCTAATACGGTATTCTATTTATATTTTGCCATACCTGTTAAGGCAAAGTACCTTGTTGGGGCTTATTTGGTGTATACTATTTATATGATTTTATTCCCTGCCCAAAATGATAGTACAGCCCATTTGGCTCACCTCGGAGGAGCCATTGCAGGAACTGTACTGGTGTTGTATTGGAGAAAAAAAGACCGCTCAAACTTCTGGTAAGATGCATCAAAGAAGAAATTTCGTACAAGAATTCAAGCATCAGCTGTCCAATGGCTCAATGACAAACAGATTGGTAATTGCCAATATTCTGGTGTTTGTTCTTATACATGTGCTATTTGCAATTGGAAGACTCAATAATAGTATTGAATTAGACTACTTCATTTCCAATCTGTTTACTCTGGAAGCAAGCTGGCAGGGTCTGATGTTCATGCCCTGGGGCTTATTTACGAATATGTTCGCACACTTTGATCTTTTTCATATTTTCTCCAATATGATATTCCTATATTTTGCGGGCAACTTATTTGAGCAATATTTTAATGGTAAAAAGCTATTAATCGTCTATATATTTGGTGGACTTCTTGGTGGATTTTCTGAAATCGTTTCGAGCTCCGTCTTTTTTCCACATGAACAAATACATACTGTATTAGGAGCGTCTGGTTCCGTAATGGCCATATTCACCGCTCTGGCATTTTATAGTCCAAACACGAAAATATTCCTTTTTGGGATGTTTCCGGTTCGTTTATTTGTTCTAGCTTTATTCTTTTTAGCTACAGATCTTATTGGCATTGGAAACGCAAATGATCACGTGGCACATTTTGCACATTTAGGAGGTGCCCTTTTTGGGCTTCTTGCCGTACAGAATGTCAATACAAATAAAAATATTCTTGTCAAGATTGATAAATTAATGCAAAAGATTAAAGGCGCATTCAAGAAGAAACCGAAAATGCGCTATACCCGATCTGATCAGCATAAGACAGACGAACAATACAATTTTGAAAAGCGTAAAAAACAAGAGAAGACCGATTTAATATTGGACAAAATATCCAAAGCTGGTTACGAATCTCTTTCAAAAGAGGAAAAAGATTTCCTTTTTAAGCAAAGCAAAAATGGGTAACTCCCTTAAAATACGATCCTATTCAATTTTAAGTTTAAAAATCTTAAACAGTCTATTTGCGCTGCAATTGATTTTAAGCTATGCTGCCCCCTTCGTTGACCCAAATACCGTTTCGATGATGCCTTTTTTTGGCTTGACTTACCCTATGGCTTTAATCATGAATGTGGTTTTTATCCTGGTATGGATATTTATCAAGTCTAAATGGCTTATCCTATCCGCTGTCATTGTCCTTGTGGGTATTCCTTTGCATTTAAGGGTATTTTCATTTGGATTTTCTAACGACAGCATTCCGAAAAATGCCAATGTCATTAAATTGATGAGCTATAACGTTCGATTGTTTGATTTATACAATGAAAGCTTTGATGAGGCGATTAAGCGAAGAAATGAAATATTCAGATTTATACGCAAAGAAAACCCGGATGTACTCTGTATACAGGAATTTTATCATCAAGAAAAACCAACTAATTTCAACACCCTGGATTCTATTTACCAGATCATGTCTGTTCATTCTTTCCATGAAAAGAGCAAGTATTTTTCGCATAGCCGACAACATTTCGGTATTGCGCTATTTTCCAAATATCAAATAATTAACAAAGGTGTTGTAGGCCAGCACCAGACCGAGACAGAGGACATGAATTACTGTATATACGCGGATATTGTAAAGAAAAAAGATACAATTAGGGTATATAATGTACATTTTGAGTCTATCAGACTGGAATCTGATGAATATTCAAGAATAACGAATTCACAATCAAGAAACACAAGTACTAAGCTTAAAAAGGTATATTCCAAATTGAATACTGCTTTTAAAATTCGGGCAATTCAAAGCAAAATTGTTCGTAATCACATTAAGTCTTCCCCGTATAAATCTGTAATTTGCGGAGATTTCAACGATACGCCAATGTCGTACACCTATCAAATGTTTAATAGTTTTTTAACGGATGCATTTCGAAATGCGTCCAGTGGCTTTGGTGTCACCTATATTGGGTATCTTCCTGCAGGTAGAATTGACTACATATTCCACTCAGATGACCTTCATTCTGCAAAGTTTAAAATTCAAAATGAAGAATTTAGTGACCATCATGCGATATCCTGCTTAATTTATTGATATGTTTTTTGAAATTAATCCATACAACATTGACATGCGCCTTATTAACGAGACTGTCAGCTCATTAAAAAAGGGGAATCTAATTATATTTCCTACTGATTCGGTATATGCTATTGGATGTGATTTACACAATAAAAAAGCACTGAATATGCTGGCTAAATTTAAAGGAGAAAAACTGAGCAAAGTGAATTTTTCAATTATTTGTAAAGATTTATCTGAATTATCAGAATATACAAAACAGCTCAATCGCTCTACATTTAAAATGATAAATTATCATTTACCAGGACCCTTTACATTCATTTTGAAAGCCAATCAGGTTGTTCCAAAATTATTCGATTCAAATAAAAAAGAAGTCGGTGTACGAATCACTCAAAATACAATCACTCAATCCATAGTTGAGGCATTAGGAAATCCATTGGCCTGCTCGTCACTTCACAATGAGGATGAACCTATTCTGGATTATTTTACAGACCCTTACAAGATTTTTGAAAAATATGAAAACGAAGTGACGACCATTATAGACGGTGGTCAGGGACATATTGATCCTTCTACCATTGTGAATTGTATCGATGAGTATAATCCTGTATTAATCAGGCAAGGTGCCGGAATTTTAGAGTCATGATTGCTATCCTTGATTGCGGGAGCTCTAAAACCAAATATATTCATCAGATGGTTGATGATTATGTGGAGTGTAAGACCATTCCTTTTTTCGATTTTAAACCAGAGGATACTGACGGTGTTCAGGGTATCATTATTTCAGGCGCTCCGATTATCATTACGGAGGAAAATATGTCAACTTATCTCCAAGCCAGTGATTGGATTAAGGACATTTCAACACCCATTTTAGGAATCTGTTTTGGTCATCAGCTGATTGGACTGCATTTTGGTGCTTTGGCAAAAAAAATGAGAGAGGATAGAGATTTTCAGGAAATCGAAATATTTGAAGAGTCGCCCATGTTTTCACGGCTTCCAAGGGTAATTCAGATGCAGGAAGATCATTGTGAATTTATTTCAGTCCCCTCTGGTTTTACACATTTGGCATCATCCGACAACTGTTTTCACGAAGCTATGGAGCACACAGAAAAGAAGATATTTGGTGTTCAATTTCATCCAGAAGTATCTGGAAATCACGGCAGTATTATCATAGAAAACTTCATTAATATTTGTCTGAACTAGGCCAGAGTCAGCTGCTTTAGCTTTTCCAGATCAACAACTTTAATTTTCCGCCCTGAAACGTCAATTATAGCCTCTTCTTTAAACTCCTTTAATAAACGGATGAGTGTTTCCGTAGCAGTACCTACCATGTTTGCAATATCTTCTCTGGATAAATTAATCTCTTTTTCATTGTAAATATCATATAATAGTACAAGTGACATCGCTGTTCTTTGTTTAACCGATTTCTGAGCCATATCCGTCAGATAATCAGCTCTATCCTGCAGCTCCATGGACAATCCCCGAATCAGCTCATTACGAATTGAAGGATTACTGTCTAAATAGGTCATAAAGTCCTTTTTAGAAATAAAACAGATCTCTGTTTTTTCCAGACATTGAGCATGCACATTATAATTTTTTTCGCTTAGCATAGCTCGAAACCCCAATAAGTCACCCGATTTAAATATCTGAATAATTTGCTCCTTTCCCTGATTGCCGTGTTTATATACCTTTACAATCCCCGTATGAATATAAAAAACACCTTTTGGATAAGAGCCCTCTGAAAAAATAACAGCATATCTATCCAAACTGGAACAATGAGGATGCACAGTATCCTGTGCAGTTTCCTTCCTTTCCTTATCGTTAAAAAAATAATCGATTTCTAATAGACAGGACGGACAGGAATTCAAAGAAAGCTGGGTATTCAAAACCTATAATTTAGAGCAAAAAAAAGGCGACTCCTGTCGCCTTTCATTTTAAAGCTTAAGTAATTTCTTCGTGAGTTTTTGATCTCCTGAAACCATTTGAATAATATATGTGCCTTCAGGTAAATCAGATGCGTTCAGCTTGACCTGCTGTGCACCTGATAGCTTATTTTTAAATTGATCATCTTTTATTAATACTCCAGACAGGCTGTACACATTGATACTGACATCTCCGGTTACTTTTAAATCAAAAGAAATGGTATATTCAGATTTCACTGGATTTGGATAGATCAGCATATCATAAAAGATATTATCCTGCTCCGTTAGATCTTCTTCAACTCCCAGATAAGCGGCCGATGACCAAATTCCACGTCCATACGTTCCAATGTATATTTCACCTGGCCTGCCATTGCCATCATCTGCTGTTCTCCAGGACTGTCTCACCTCATACACCGGCGTGCCCTCAAATCCTGCAGAAGCAGTTGTCCAGTTGGAACCACCATCTTCACTTACGAAAACACCACTCGAGGTCCCCGTAACAATAATATTTGGATTGTCTCGATCAATAATCCCGTCATATGCACCTACAGATGGAGAAGTAATTGATCCCAGATTCGTAAATGAAGGAACCGCAGCAGTGGCATTTGCTGTTCTTTTATTGGTTCCTGAAAAACCACTAAATAATACCAGATCATCCGGATTATTAGGATTTAATGCTATTCCTTCATAACCCGCACTGGTTATTTTCGTTGCCGTAGTATAAGTTGGAGTTGTCGGTATTCCCGCTACTATGTCATAGGATACCTTTTCGTTAAACAAGGTATCACTGGTATACACACTACCCAGACCATCTATTCTCCAGACACCATTTGTCCCAGCGCTTACATAGCATTGTTCCATGTCTTCAGAAAATTCAATATCCTTGCTGCTCCATCCATTTCCACCAATTCCACGAGCTACACATACCCAATTGGGGTCCTGTGCAGACAATCTTAAGGCGTTTCGTGTTCCCCATAACTCACCACCATTTATAGAAATATACACTAAAAACCAGGATTGATACGGATCTTGTACCGTAATGGTATCCCAGGCCACATTGTATATAACTGTGTCAATACCCATTTCAACGGTTTCACTAGTTGCAGGATTAATCCCAAAAAATACGCCATTAGCTGTCAAAGAAGGGTCATAGTACAGTGTATCATCAAAATAATAGTCATCAGGTGTAGTATACAATATCGTATCACCTGAAGAATAGCTTGGTATTTTGATCACCTCTCCTGCATTCGAATTTGCTGTTGGAATATATGTAATCGAATCTTCAGAATTTGTGTCATAATTTTCCGCTAGAACGTATTCCGTATGGAATGGATGCTGCGAACTTCCTTCAGAACCTGGAGGATCATAATTTCCTGGAAGAACTGGTGAAAAATTCGTCCAGGTAGCCCCTCCATCTCCAGTTCTAGCGATTGACGTATAGTAAATAGATTCGAACATCACGTTTGGATTATAAAAAGAAATCTCACACTCAAATCCATCTCCTCCGCCTACTTCCACAAATTCTTCATAAGTGGAATTGGAATGATCATTATAAAGGGTTCCATTATCTTGCGTCCCACCCATTACAGCGCCATGTCTGTCAAAGGCTACACTATAAAATTGAGTGACATTATACCCTCTATTTGCAGGGTACCAGTGCTCACTAAAGTCATTTGTTATGCCAATACCGCCATCATTACCTACGTAAAGTCTGTTGTTGTCATCCCATTTCATCTCATGATTATCCGCATGCACATATATAGATGAGCTTGGGTTAACAAACCACTGGCTGACCTTTTCAAATCCTCCCGAAGGTGGATTATTCACGGTCTGATTCCATTTCCAAATATCAATACCGCCTATAAAGATATTCTCAGGATCGGTTGGGTTGACACTTAAAACAGAATTATACGTCCCTTGATTTCGGTAAATATCAAACTCGTTAGGAGGTCCTGAAGCACCTACAAACTGGGTCCAGGTTTGTCCGTTGTCATGAGACACATGCATACTCAATAAGTTACTATTGGTTCTTACCGCATATACCGAATACATACCACTACTATTCACATCTGCAGAAATGGCCAATTCAAGACGACCAGAAGTTGTAGGGACGAGGTTATTATTAGCAGACCCTGTTTTACTTTCAAAAGTAGCGCCACCATCAACGGAAACATAAACTTTATTCGATGACATTGATGCTACAACCAATTGCCCATTTGAGGATATTTGCAAGTCGAGGCATGGACCACTTGTTACGGTAATATTAGTCATCGAGGTTTCACCCACCTGCCATTTTTTTAATCCGGAAGGAGTGGCTAACCAAACGTAATTGTCACTATCAGAACTAACAATCTCTGTACAGTTCGAGGTACCTGGAACTGTACTCCATGTTTCACCTAAATCCTGGCTATACCACACTCCATTACCTGACCAGCCCTCGTGGTTGGATCCGGTGGCTACATATAATGTACCATCAATGGTTTGTGTCATACTGGATATAAAAGGATTTCCACCCGCTGCAGTATATTCCTCCATTTTTGTCCATTTGTCTCCTCCGTTATACGATACAAAAAGTCCTCCGGATACTCCTCCTGCCCATACACGGTCCATCCACGTTCTGTCTACCTGAATTGCTCGTGTACGTCCTCCTATATTATCGGGTCCCTGCGGGATGAAAGAAATGGACTTATTCCTTTGTAATCTTTTTATATCCTGCTCGATTAATCGTAAATTTTCTTCAGAAACACGCTCACCTGTTTCAACATCAATGTATCGTGCTGCAAGCCATTTCTGGGCATCATCCGCCGACAGTTCTGAAAGACTACTCAATTCTTTTTGAGTGTATTTGCTATTGTCTACATCTGAATTGGGTACTAGTAAAATTGCCCCTACTACAGATGCAATACACACGGAACCAATAATATAACGAATCTTCATAATATTTGAATAAATTAGTTTAGTATAAAAACAACTGCCAAATTAGTGATTTATTTCCAAAATTTATCATAAAATGCACAAAGTTTACTCCTGAAAAATGAACAATTATTTGATAAAAGCAGCGAAATCAAAATATTCCTAAAACAAATGCTTCTCTGCCCGATATGATGAACGAACCAATGGGCCACTTTCCACATAACGAAAACCCATCTTTAGTCCTGTTTCTTTTAGCTCGTTAAATTTATCTGGAGTAATAAAATTCTTTACGGGAAGATGTTTAGGTGTAGGCTGAAGATATTGCCCCAAAGTTAAGACATCTACTTGAACATCTCTTAAATCCTGCATTGTTTCTATTATTTCTTCTTCTGTTTCACCCAGGCCCAGCATCACGCCGGATTTCGTTTTCATTCCCCCTTTTTTTAAACGGAATAAAAGCTCGAGGCTTCGATCATATTTGGCCTGTATTCTGACCTGTTTTGTGAGTCTTCGGACTGTTTCCAGATTATGAGATACTATTTCAGGTGCGACGTCAATAATGCGTTGCAAATTTTCCCATTTCCCCGCAAAATCCGGAATCAAGGTTTCTAAGGTAGTGGATGGAGATTGCTTTCTTATCTGACGAACTGTCTCTACCCAGATAGAAGACCCTCCATCTTTTAGATCATCACGATCTACAGAAGTCAATACGGCATGTTTGACTTTCATGAGCTTCACACTTTCCGCAACCCGTATCGGCTCATTTAGGTCTACAGCATTGGGTCGTCCGGTTTTTACCGCACAAAATCCGCAGGAACGCGTGCAAATATTTCCAAGAATCATAAAAGTGGCTGTGCCTTCTCCCCAGCATTCGCCCATATTTGGACAGCTGCCACTTTCACAAATGGTATGTAGCTGATGTTTATCAACCAGCTTGCGAACCTCCCGGTAATTTTCTCCAGTAGGAAGCTTTACCCTTAACCATTTGGGTTTAGACATCTTTCTTTTGATTCCAATTTCTTCTGCCATACCAATCCTTTAATTTCCTATAGCTTCAACAAAATTAAGAATCTTAAGATTCAAATTATTTCTTTCTGTACTCAATTCTCCTAAATCTCTATTTCTTATTGATCTCATACGCATCGACTTTTTCCAAAAAGTTAGAGAAGAATGGAAGATATCTCCAAATAATGGAATCAATAGAAAATATACGATGGAAAGTGGCCAGCCTATACAGCATGGAAGTATAAAGAAAACCCCTAAATTCAATATGCCAGCAATGAATATCATCATTATTACTTTTGTGGAACCCCAGAAAACGGCTCTTCTGAATTTTTTTTCAACGAAGCGTTTAATGAGCAGGTAGAGTATTCCACAATGAACAAAACCAAGGAGAACGAACGGAAGTAACAATATGTGTAACAAATACATATAGAACGGCACCCGAACATTCTGACTTTCAAAGAATTCCTGGTCGGAGATTTCATGTTCCTTTAATTTCTTAAAATATTCATTGGATTCGAATTCTATGTCTTTGACATCTGTATCTGAATTGTTGAGATAGGCTGCTAATTTTCTGGAATATTCCCATCTGCTTTGAAGACTTTCCTTATTATTTTGTGCCGCATCCGACATTCCTTTTCGCTGAATTGTCATAATCTGCTCGTGAAGTCCTGCTCTTTCCTCTTCATTGAGATGAGTAAGCTGGTTTTTTAAAAGTTGCTCCACCTTTGCGGTAATTTCATTAATTACTTTGCCAGGGTTTTCCAGATATTGCTCCTTGTAGACGTTTAGATGAATTTTCTCTGAAGTACTGATAAGCAGATCACTACCATATTTATTTGGATTACTATAGTTGCATCCTACCGCAGCAATATAAATGTCTTCTTTCCAATCACATGCTTCGAGCGTAGTAAAAGCGATTCGGGCAGCTCCTTTTTTAATGGGTTTCAATCGCCTAATGAAGACGTCATCCGTGAATCCTTCTCCAAAAATCAATAAGCTTCTTTTTTTAAGGATAGCTTCCGTACATTTTTTAAAAGCTTCTATGTTTTTTTCTTTGGTGTTTACGCCATCTCTTTGTCGATAAATCGGCAACATATGTGCCATCCAAAAAATAGGTCTTGTAAACGACGTAAAAACATCGGAACGTGTCATAAAGTAGAGAACTGACTTATTAAACGCTGCAATCACCAATGGATCCATGAAGGATGCGGCATGGTTACTCACATAAACCGTCCGTTCAAATCGTGCAGGTTTATTGAGAACTACCAGATTTTTATAAAATAATCGTAGGGTATATTGAAAATTGAAATAAAATATTAAATATAGAATCCTCATTTAACTTCGGGAATTTAAACGCAAAAGTAGTAAAACAGAATGGAAAGAATTAACAATCCAAATGCTAATAACTTTTGTTACAAGAGAATTTTTATTTGTATTCTAATTCTAACTTTAAACTTAAATATGTAGGCATGAAGACTATTGGGCTTTTTTGCGGAGGATATTCTTCAGAATTTGAAATTTCAATGAAGAGCAGTGAGCTCATCTTTGAACATTTACCTGATGAATACCATGCGATAAAAATTATTGTAACAGAAGATCAATGGTATGGGCAAATAGACGGCTCCAAGCACCATTTCGATATGAATCGTTGCGAGATTCAATTGGAATCTCAAGTAATTCCAATTGATATTGGATTAGTCTGCATTCATGGAAACCCCGGTGAAAACGGAAAAGTACAGGCATTTCTTGAGCTAAAGAATATTCCATGTGTGAATAGCGATTTTCAGTCGTCCTCGCTCTCATTCGACAAATATCTCTGTAATCAATTTTTAAAAGCCGAGGGTATTCAAACAGCTAAGTCGTTGTCTATTACAAAAGGGGAGAAATATATTGCACAGGAAATCTGTAATGAATTAGGGCTGCCTCTTTTTGTAAAACCCACAGACTCCGGATCAAGCTATGGAATATCGAAGGTATATACTGAGAATGACTTACCGAAAGCCATTGACAAGGCTTTTAATGAAGGGAATGCCATTATTATGGAGTCTTTTTTAGATGGAATAGAGCTCACCTGCGCAGTATTCAAAGGACCTGAAGGCATTACTGCTCTTCCAATCACACAGATTATTTCAGAAAATGACTATTTTGATTATGGTGCAAAATACGAGGGGAAGTCACGCGAGGAAACTCCAGCAAATATTGAACGAGCACTTTCAGACCAAATACAGGCACTATCAAGAAAAGTATATGAAAAGCTTAGATTAAAATCTATTGCACGTATTGACTATATCGTGGTGGATGATACTCCATACGTAATTGAGGTCAATACAATTCCAGGGTTTTCGGATGCCAGTATCGTCCCTCAAATGCTCAAATGTGCAGGTATAGAAATCGCCGCGTTTTGGAAAATGGTCATAGATGAAGAGCTCAATATGCCGCCATCGCATTAAACATCAATTCCATTTTTTTCACAATCTGAGACTTGGAGCAATTAAAATTATTGGCAATAACCGCGAAAGCCAGATTTTTACCCGATTCTGTCTGCACATAACCGGAATAAGCTTTCACATTACTTAGCGTACCACTTTTTGCAAAGATTCGATTTGCTCCCTTTTGCCCTCTGCATACGTTTTTTAGCGTACCACTATCTCCCGCTATCGACAAAGACCCTCTAAAATCGGCATAAATACTGCTGAAGTAGATCTGTTTTAGCAGCTGACAAAAATGACTTGCAGAAACTGCATTTTTACGTGATAAACCACTTCCATCCTTAATACTCAATCCTCCAAGGTCTATTTTTCCCGACCAGAATCTATAGATTGCAGAAATACCGGAATTTGTAGATCCATATTTATATTTTTGATAACCCACCATATGCAGAAGCCCTTCGGCAAAAAGATTGACACTGTATAAATTAGTTTTATTTACAATATCAATTACTCTTCTTCCTGGATAACTATACAAATGGTGTAAGGAGTCATATGCAATTCCGTCACCACCTAATAATCTATTTCCATTGGCATGGCCATATACAGCAAAACTTGTATCATTTAAAAATCTTTTGAAGTCGTGAGCCAGCTGAAATTCAGGATCGGGCAGACTTCCTTTAACCACAAAATCTTCCTTATTAGAAGGCAGGCTTCCTCTGCCGAATCTAATCAGAGAAAAAGGAGAACCATATATATAGGAGTTATCTCTTCTTATGTTGGCTGCCTTAATATTGTGCTGAAAGAATAGGCCCTCTACTTCTGGTGTGTTTCCAATAAATTCTACCAGATCACCTGATTTACCCGTATTAAAATGAAATTTCAAGGTATTGTCGTAATAATTAATTCCCGAAGCGCCCACACCATAGTAGTTGCCCATATCCGACCAATCCCATCCGTCAGGAACTCCCTCGTATCCAAATTCCGAACCATCCGCCAGAATATTGCCATTAATTGAGCTTATTCCATACGATTTTAGACTATCCAGCCAGTCGTGCATAAACGAAAATTCAAGACCTTTTTCGTTAAAAAACCTACTTCCCAGACTTACATCACCGCCTCCCCGGATTATCAGATTACCCTGTAACACGCCTAAGGAATCAACACGGCCATTGGTATAAAATCTGGTTTCCGCCCTTTTCTCTCTTCCCAATACATTTAATGCCGTCGAAGTACTGAATAATTTAGCCGTTGAGGCACACATCAATGAAGTATATTCGTTGGCTGTAGCTAAAATGCTATCTGTATCAAGATCAATAATTTGAATGGTAATGGACGCATTTTTGTTGACAGGGTCATCAATAAACCAATCTACAGATTTTTGAAGATCAATTTGTGCAATGGAACTTTTAACCAGAGAACAAATAATAAAGAAAAATAATCTATACTTTCGCATTGGAAATTTTTTGTAAAAGAAATAGAAAAAACGTCTTGTATAACATATAGCGTATATGAATTTTCAACATCCTTATTCTAAATACTCATTTTCTGTAAATATATGAGTGATTCAAAAAAAATTAAAGTCCTGAGAATTATCAATAGATTTAACTTAGGAGGTCCTACCTATAACGCGACTTTTCTTACAAAATTTCTTTCAGACGAATTTGAAACCTTGCTAATAGGTGGATTGCCTGAGGAAAATGAAGCAAACTCACTTCACATTCTGGATAAATATGGTGTTAAACCCGTTTTGATTCCTGAAATGAAAAGAGAACCTAATTTTAAGAGCGATCGTCAGGCATTAAAAAAAATCAAGTCAATTATTAGAGAATTTAAACCAGACATTGTCCATACTCATGCCTCAAAAGCAGGAGCACTAGGAAGAAAAGCAGCAATTAGCTGTAAGGTACCAGTCATTGTACATACCTTTCACGGACACGTATTTCATTCCTATTTCGGCAAGGCCAAAACTTATCTATTTAAGCAAATTGAGCGCTATTTAGCGAAGAAATCTTCGGGAATTGTTGCTATCTCAGACATTCAGAAAAAAGAGCTGTCCGAAATTCACAAAATTGCTCCTGCCGCTAAAATTGAAGTAATCCCGCTGGGATTTGATCTGGATCAGTTTCAGGCGAACTATGAAGAAAAGCGGGAAATTACAAGAAAGAAGTATCAAATCGATAATGAAACCATTGCGATTGCCATAGTAGGCAGAATCACTGCAATTAAGGATCATCACTTTTTTATAGATGTCATTGAAGAATTGCATAAAATCGTCAATAAGAGCATTAAAGTATTCATTGTAGGTGATGGTGATTTGACAAAAGAAATTGAACAAAGAATAATCCCTCTGCAAAATAAGGGGGTTGATATTTCGTTAACTTCTTGGATTCATGACATCGCCTTATTTAATGCGGGAATGGATATTATGTGTTTGACTTCCAAAAATGAAGGTACACCAGTGAGCCTTATTGAGGCTCAGGCTTCAAATTTACCAGTAGTCAGTACAGATGTAGGGGGTGTTCCAGATATTGTGGAACAAAATGAAACCGGATTCATTATTCCACGTAGTAACAAAAGGGAATTTGTGTCTAAACTTCTACAATTGGTAGAAAATGACGAAATTCGCGAAAAAATGAAAACTAAAGGATGGCAAAACGTACATCAGAAATACAGTTACATAAGACTGGCTCGAGATATGGAAACATATTATCATCACTTACTCGAAATGGAAAAATGATAAAACGTGTTCTTTACGTGTTTTCATTCGTAGTGGTCTCAAGTATTCTTCTAAGTTCCTGCAGAAACATCAATAGTAACATCTTATTTAAAATACCAAAGGGAGATTCCTTTAAATATGATTCTATTCCTCTTGAACCCAAAGAAGATTATAAATTAGGAACAGGAGATCGATTCAATTTTGTTTTTGGAACAAATAATGGGGAAAGAATAATTTTTAATCAATCGGGTGTGAATCTAGAAGGAGTAACGAATATTTCATTTCAGCAAAATAACCAACAAAACCAGTATGCAATTTCCTATCTTATACGACAGGATGGCACTGTGAATTTACCCCTTATTGGCGTTTTACAGGTGGAGGGTAAAACAATTATAGAACTGGAAAATGAACTTAAGGTATTACTTGCTAAGAATTACTTAAACCCTTTTGTATTGATTAGGATGATTAATCAGCGTGTTATCGTATTTCCTGGCAAAGGGGATGCGCAGGTGGTATATCTTCAAAATACAAATACCAGTTTGCTTGAAGCTATAGCTATGGCAGGAGGGATACGAGATGAAGGACGAGCAAATTCCATTAAGCTAATGCGAAAAACATCAGGTGGGAGGCAAATTTATAAAATTGACCTATCAACTATCGAAGGATTACAACATGCAGAGATGATTGTACAGAGCAATGATTACATCTATGTGGACTTCAAACCCAGACTTGCTTCATCTTTGTTAACCGAAGTAGCTCCCTGGCTGAGTATAATTACCACAGCAGTATTAACTTATTCGATATTAGCACCATAATACATGGCAGATAAAGAAAATAAAATAGCACTTAATACTGAATTTAACCCGCAAATTCTGTGGACGATAATTAGACGCCACTGGTTTTTGCCGATAATTTATATTTCCATCTTTTCGGCCCTGGCCTTTTTCTACCTGAGATATACGAAACCGATGTATCGCAGTAGCGCAATTATTCAGATTATTGAAGAAGATAGAGTAAGCGATGTATTGGGAGAAAGTTCATTTGCAAAAGATGAAAAAGTCTTATCCAAAGAAATTGAACTACTCAGATCCGACGTTTTGTTCGAAAATGTGGTATCGAATTTGAACCTGGAGACTAGTATTTTCGCAGAGGGAGAAATTCTTACCCAGGACCTGTATAAAACAGCTCCATTTGAGATCATTGTATATGAAATCAAGGATTCAAGTATCTTTAATAAGAGAATTGACATGGAGTTGCTGTCTTCTCAAAAATTAAACCTAATAGTTGACAATAAGAGCATTGGAACCTGCACATATGACTCCCATATCGTTAATCGTTATTTCGATATATTTATCCGATCTGTAAATAAAAATAACATTGCTCAGGTGTTAAAGGAAACTTCCGTGTATTTCAAAATCAATAAACGGGAATCCCTTATTAAAGAATTAAAAACGTATTTAAATGTAAGCATTGTAGATGAAAATGCTAAAACCATTGAAATTTCATTTGAATATTTCAACTCACGCTTATGCTACGACATTGTAGATGGTGTACTCAATGAATATTTGGAATGGGAACGAGATACCAAACAAACTAAAGCCAATAAAACGATTGATTTTATTGACTCTCAGCTTGATTCTTTGTCTAAAGTGTTGAAAATGTCAAAAGACAGCCTGAACAATTATCAAAGAGAGGCCAGAATTTTAAACCCGGAGACTTTAGGTGATCAGCTAACAAATAACATCACTGAGCTGACCAACAAAATTATTCTGATTGATGAAGAATTATATACTGTGGATGTGATTCATAATAAAATCAGAGAAAATCCGAACAGACTGGAAATCTATCGACTAATACCTGAAATGGTCGGTAAAAAGAGCTTTGAAGGAACTGTATTAAGACAGATAGAGGCCTTAAACGGTCTTCTAGAACAAAAAGATGATTTATTGCGGGAGGTTACCACAGACAACGTACAGGTAGTTATCCTCAATGAACGTATTAAAAATAAAATATCAACTATTAATAAAAGTTTGGAAGTCATTGAAGAACGACTTAAAAATGACAGAAAAATAATTCAAAATAAGGTAAATGAAGTAGAAGCAAAATATTATGGTTTACCCGAGAAAAAAATGGAATATGAGCGACTTAAATACATGGAAGAACTCAATAATCAATACTTCTCCTTATTCACTGAAAAGAAAATTGAATACGAATTATCAAATGCAGGTTATTCTACCACAAATCGAATACTGACACCTCCCCAATTTTCTAATACTCCAATAAGTCCAAATCACACATTGGTGTATGGTATAGGTATCTTTGTTGGATTGTTTATCGGTCTTGGATTAATGACGTTTCGATACCTCACATACAATGACATCATGGGAGTCTCTGATTTACAAAAAATACTTCCAGAAACCACTAATTTTCTCGGTGCAGTACCACTCTATAAAAAGAAGATGAAGTACTCTCAGGTCGTAATAACAGAGTCTTCGAAATCTCGAATGGCGGAGGCTATTAGGTCGATTCGCTCTAATATGAGCTTTGTTAACAAAGAAGCAAAGGTGGTAGCCATATCTTCCTCTGTTTCTGGGGAAGGGAAAACGTTCATTATTATTAATCTGGCAGGATTAATAGCGGCAAATGGCAAAAAAACCATTATAGTCGATCTGGATCTTAGAAAACCCAAAGTGCATCACGGATTTGGGGTTGAAAATACCGATGGAATGAGTAATGTAATTTCAGAAATTTCAACTATTGATAAGGTCATTAAACATTCTGGAATTCCAAATCTGGACTATGTGACTGCCGGACCAATACCTCCAAATCCATCAGAGCTTATTCAAAGTGAATCTTTAAATAAAGTGATCGGCATCTTAAAGGAGCGTTATGATGTAGTAATGATTGATAATCCACCCGTTGGAATTGTATCAGACGGGATTAAAATGCTGGCAGAGGCTGATATTCCATTATACGTTTTTAAAGCAAATTTTTCAAAACGTATTTTTATTAAACGAGTAGAAGAGCTTCAAGAAGTACAAAAAATTAATAATATAAATATTATTCTCAACGGAATTGACCCTAAAAGAGGAGGTTATGGTTATGGTTATGGCTATGGATACGGATACGGATACGGGTATGGGTATGGATATGGGTACGGGTATGGGTACGGATATGGTAGTTACGGTCAAGGTGATGAAGGATATTATACAGACGATGAAATTGAAAAACCTCGATTAAGGCGTATATTGGACAAAGTTTTTTCGAAATGGTGGAAGAAAAAATAGACATAGAAGGACTCAGAATATTCAATCCTGTAGCATTTCGCGATCAGCGAGGATATTTTATGGAATTGTATAATGAGCAGCGCTTGAACAATGCCATTAATGGAGAGGTATCGTTTGTACAGGACAATATTTCAAATTCACACAAAAATGTGGTTCGAGGTCTGCATTTCCAGGCTCCTCCTTTCGCTCAAGGCAAACTGGTTAAGGTATTAAAAGGCAAGATAATGGATGTAGTTGTTGATATCAGAAAAGAATCAGTTACCTATGGAAAACATCTTAAAATTGAACTATCGGAAGAAAATCGTACCCAATTGTGGATTCCTGAGGGTTTTGCACATGGGTTTATCGCTTTAGAAGATAACACCTTATTATCTTACAAGTGCACAAATTATTATTCCAAAGCGCATGAAATGGCACTTCTATGGAATGATCCTCATTTGAATATTGATTGGGAAATTGAAAACCCAATAGTTTCAGAAAAAGACCTACAAGCGCCTTCTTTCAACTCTTTTAAATCTCCTTTTTAGTTTATGATTAGCTATATCAACATATTGATTTTCGTTTTTAGTGGTATTGTAATCTCACTTATCTCTAATCGCTTGCTTTTACGATTTTCAAGGAGTCTCGGAATTCGAAACAAAAATGATGTAGAAATTCGATGGAGTAATCAATCAAAACCATCTCTTGGGGGAATCGGTTTATTTCTTGGATTTCTAAGTGCCATGATTATATACCTTATTATAGAGCCGGAATTCAATTTGTTTGGTGATTTAGGATTTTTGGGATTGTTTTTTGCTGGGTCCCTAGCCTTTATTATGGGCCTTGCTGACGATGCCTATGACACAAAACCTTTGTTTAAGCTTTTTATACAGATTTCCTGTGGTCTGATTCTAATTTTTACTGGTACAAGTATACATCTTTTCCACAATGAAATAGTTGATAATGTAATCACCGTTCTGTGGGTCATTATTTTAATGAATTCGTTAAATATGCTCGATAACATGGATGGCATTACTGCTACCACCGTATTATTTACATTGCTATCCTGTCTGGTTTCTGCGATGCTTCTTGGTAAAGAAGATCAGCAATACTGGTTATATATCCTGATCACGGTAATTGGAGCTATTCTGGGATTTTTAAAATATAATATCAATCCTTCCAAAATGTTTATGGGCGATGCCGGAAGTCAGTTCATAGGTCTATTTGTAGCATTTTTCACCATTAAATATTTATGGAATATTGGAGAAATTGCACATACCAATTCCTGGGTAAGTCTAATTGTTACTCTAACTGCTTTAACTCCCGCCGCTGCCGACACCCTGACTGTAGTTATTAATAGGCTCATGGCAGGAAAATCACCTATGGTTGGAGGTAAAGACCATACTACTCACCATCTCGTTTATGCTGGATTTAAAGACCGTGAAGTTTGGATGATTTTCAGCATATTGGGCTTTTTGTCATTTGCATTGTCGATTACTATTATTTATTTGGTCATTCTGAATCAAATAAATTATACTTTTATTTTCCTCATGTATTTTGTTTTAGTATTTGTATTGCTTTACAGAAATACCATCAAATTCCCACGTACCGAAAAAAATATATAAGCTGTAACAGGTTTATAGCTAATTTAGTCTTATGAGTTCGTTTATACATTCGTTGTATATACATTTACACCAATGGGGAAAAAACAATCATCAATCGGAATTCTAGGTGCACGTGAGCACAATCTGAAAAATGTAGACCTTACCATTCCCCGCAATAAATTTGTTGTATTCACAGGATTGAGTGGTAGTGGGAAATCATCTTTAGCATTCGATACCATTTTTGCCGAAGGCCAAAGACGTTACATCGAAACATTTTCATCCTATGCCAGACAGTTTATCGGTGGCCTCGAAAGGCCTGATGTAGATAAAATTGATGGTTTATCACCGGTAATCTCTATAGAACAAAAGACAGTGTCAAGATCTCCTAGATCTACGGTGGGAACCATTACTGAATTATATGACTTCTTTAGGTTGTTGTTTGCAAAGACGTCTACAGCCTATTCTAAGAATACAGGTGAAATGATGGTGAAATATTCTGATGAAGAGCTTACAAGCCTGATTAAAACTAAATATTCTGGAAGGAAAATTGCTGTACTAGCCTCTCGTGTAAGAGGTCGAAAAGGACATTACAGGGAGCTATTTGAACAAATTCAAAAATTAGGGTACACCAAAGTAAGAATTGACGGAACTATTCAGGATATTACACCGGGCTTGAAGCTGGACCGGTATAAGATTCATGACGTGGAAATAGTCGTCGATAGATATTAAAA
>Ga0206679_10001252_pt1 | contig 20983 bp, 20 predicted proteins | sample M110012015metaG_FD_155464 | JGI IMG/M metagenome (GOLD analysis project Ga0206679, IMG submission 155464) | Ammonia-oxidizing marine archaeal communities from Monterey Bay, California, United States - M1 100m 12015 | ecosystem: Environmental > Aquatic > Marine > Intertidal zone | place: USA... | reverse complement strand
ATATCTATCTAGAAGTTATTATTTTTTTTAGATTTTTTAACTACTTATTTTGATGATATAATCAGTTTAGTTCTGCTAAGCTGGCGATAAGAGAAAGAGATGTCAGCAATGAAAAATTTTGTATTAACACTAGTTTTAATGACAATTAATGGGTGTGCAGTCCAACAAATGAGTGGTGGAGCATCTAACCCATCGTCTCCCAGTTCTGCAAGTGGAATGCCATCTCCATCGACGCCATCAACTTCTGGTTCATCATCTCCTCCTACTAGTGGTGGGATTTCTATGCCGTCACCGTCTTTACCGAGTGGCTCACAATCTTCACAATCCGGTTCCTCCTCCTCAACATCTGGAGACCAATCAGCAGGTGGTAATCAGAGTTCTGATACTGCTTCTGGGAATAATAGTGGGACCACAGGCAATGCCTCATCCAATCAGGGTGAAGATAGTCAGTCAGGATCTGGTGCGATGTCATCTGATTTAGGGTCTGGGCAGTCAGCATCTTCTATTTTTGATGAATCATTAGGTGATTTTGATAATGAAATAGCTGGTGAACGCGTCATTATTGCTGCTGCAAATCAAACTCTTGGCGGTATGACTTCACAAGAGAATGCTGATGCTGCTGCTGTTCAGCAGGGTGGTCTAGATGGACCATTGGATATTGAGTCATCTGCATCAGGTAATTCATCAACTTCAGCAACAGCAGGGCAAACCCAAGATGAAGACAGTTCAGAGACGGAGTTAGATAAGGCATCTGAGAACACAACGGGTGACCAAGAAAAAATAAAAGAAAGAATCCCTGATGATATTCCAATGGATGGAACCGGCGAAGATGTTATTGCTAGGCAAATTAGAGAAGCAGCTATTCAGGAAGAGGACCCAATGATTAGAGCAGCTCTTTGGGATGAATACAGGAAACACATGGGCATCAAAAAATGACAACCCAATCAAAAAGAATTCAAATAATTTGTTCCTTAGTAGTGTGTTTTGTTAGTGGCTTGCTACATGCTAAAACCATCCAATATGAAAAGATCTCACTAGAGAGGGCGCAGATAGAAATTCCTGAGGAGGAGCTTCTTGATATTGGTATCTTGTTGTTTGATCCTAATATACCTGATGAAGACAAAGAACTGATTTTTCCTGAAATTAGAAAGGCTGAGGCCAGATATATCCCTTATCACCTTAAAAAAACTCTACAAGATACTGGTTTTTGGGGAGGGGTTTGGGTCTTACCTGAAAAATCTGAAGCAATCGATCTTATTATTTCTGGTCGTATTGAAGTTTCAAATGGATTAGATGTTTCTATCAGAATTGGTGCTTGGGATATCACGGGTAAAGAATGGATTAATAAGGTTTATTCTTCAACAATAGCCCAGAGTTCTTATAGTAAGAGACGAGATTTGACTCAAGACCCGTATCAGAATGTATATAACAAAATTGCTAATGATTTAGTTAAGATTAAGCAAGATCTCAAGCAACAACAACTTCAAAGGATTAATGAAATTGGTAACATACGATTTGCTGCTGAACTTATTCCCGGCGTGTATAAGGACTATTTAAGTAAAAACAAAAAAAACATCTATGAGGCTCAACGTCTCCCGGATGATGAAGATAGTATTATGCAACGAGTTTATAATATTCAGGAGAGAGAGTTTCTCCTTCTCGACACCCTTAATGAATACTATGCTCAATTATATGAGAATATTTCTCAGCCTTATGAGGATTGGAGAAAGCTGTCTAGAGAAGACATGATCACTTATGCAGCATTAAAAAAATCAGCTCGTACAAGGAAAATGCTTGGAGCAGCGGCCTTAATAGGAGCAATTGTTTCTGACGGGGACAGTCAGGCCAGTAGTACAATGCAGCAAATGGCTATTTATGGTGGAATGGAAGCAATGAAGAGTGGCTTCGGTAAAGCCTCAGAAGCAAAAATATATAAAGAATCTATGAAAGAATTAGGCACTGCCTTTGACTCGGAAGCTGAACCATTAATTATTGAGTTGGAAGGGCAAACTATTCGATTAACTGGATCAGCCCAAGAAAAATTCTTAGAGTGGAGGAAATTGCTCAAACAGATTTATACCGATGAAACTGGCTTTCTAATTTCTACTCCATCAGTTCAATAAACCTATATGAAAGAGATTATGTCTGAAGAATCAGAGTCTATTCAATCAAATGATGATAATGCAGAGGAGGCTGAGAATAAAACGGTCTACCAGCAAAGATTAGATCGTCGTCAAGAACAAACAGTTCGACCAATAATTGCTTATGCCTTGTTAGGAAGCATGGCATTGATTTTAATTCTTGTGGTGTTTCTCTTGCCTAGAATGGTTAATGAAGATGAGGCATCAACTACCAATCAAAACTTGGATGAAACCAGAGTAGAGCAAATGCAACTAGATGAAGCTGTTTTAGCTCAAAAACCTATCGCACAGGCTTTATTATCTGAATTACTCGCTAAAATTGATGAATTAGAATTAAGCGGTGTCCAAATTTGGGCCCAATCAGAATGGAAAAAAATTAATACGATACAAGATGAAGGTGACACAGCTTACTTGAACAGGAGTTATGATATGGCTGCAGCAAGTTATCGTACTGCTATGCAACTACTTATAGATCTTGAGGTTGCTGTTCCATCGATCTTGCAACAATCTCTTAGCCAAGGGCAAGCGGCCATTCTGCAAGAAAATAAACCACTAGCAATATCAAATTTTGAAACAGCTCTAGCAATCGATGGGTTTAATCAGTTGGCCAAAGCAGGACTTGATCGTGCTTTGAAGCTTGACAAAGTTATAGCACTTTCAAATCAAGGTAAACGTTTAGCTGAAGAAAGAGAATGGATTGAGTCCATCGAAGCTTTTCAAGCAGCATTGGCTATTGATTCTAATTGGAAGCCAGCTTTGGAAGGATTGACTGCATCTATTTTGTCTAGTGATGAGGAGCAATTTCAGTTGTCTTTGTCTGAGGGTTATGCATTGATGAAAGAACAAAAATTTGAAGAAGCTGAGGTTTCTTTTAGAAAAAGTTTATCTATTGTTCCTGACTCTAAAGAGGGTCAACAAGCAATTGAGGAATTAGAAATCCAAAGAAGAATTGTATTGACGAAGTCGCTGAAATACAAAGCACTAATTGCTGAAGTTAATGAAGAGTGGGATAACGCTGAGTCTTATTATGAAACCATACTTTCTTTAGACCCTAATATTCAGGAAGTTAAAGACAGTCTTTTAAGAGTTAGGCAGAGGATTAAGCTCATCAACCAAATGATTTCATTTGTTGCTAAAGCAGAGTTGCTGAATGATGAAAAATTATTTTCCCAAGCACAAGCAACGCTCAACCAAGCTGAGGCAATTCTTAATAAGGGCCCAGAGTTGATAGAACAAGTTAGCGAAATGCAGCGGGTATTAAAGGTTGCCTCTATACCTCTCAACGTTACTCTAATGTCTGATAAAAAAACAAATGTAGTGATATATAAAAAAGGTGATTTAGGGCTTTTTGAACGTCAATCAGTCTTATTAAAACCAGGTGTATACACAGCAAAAGGAACGAGAATAGGATACAGAGACACAACTTTGAGGTTTAAAGTTGACCCTAACCAATCAGAACAGAGTTTTACAGTAATCTGTAGAGAAAGAATATGACGAATTTTACCCTTAGAGAAAATGATAAAGAGATTTTACTAAGCCAAGAGGATCTGCCTATTAAAATAGGTACAGATTTAAATTCAGAGATTGTAGTCATTGGATCGTTTTCAATAGGTATAGCTCTGATCATCGATTTGATAGATGATCGTTTAGTCTTGCAAAAGATTAGCTCTGGTATTGATACCACAATCAATGACAATGAATTTTCTGGGAATCATTGGATCAAAGATGGTGATGAGTTGATTGTCTCTGATAAGCGAGTCCGGTTTAAAATATCGACCAATCAAATAGAGCTTAATATTGATAACGTTTCTTTAGAGGAGCAACCAACGCAGTTTCAAAAACGCCAAAGCGAGAGTATTTTCCAAAACAAGACTGTTCAGAGAATTGCTATAGGAATAGTATTTTTAGTTGGTTACTTTTTATTTTATTTATTTACCTCTAAAGCTGTCGAAATAAACACCATGCCAGCTGATGCTAAAGTTTCAGTCTCTGGAGGGTTTTTTCCACATTTGAAAATTAGTGGACGATTTTTACTAAGGCCCGGTGAATATAGGGCTGAGGCTCTTAGATCAGGTTATTTTCCCAGCAGTTTGGATATTGAAATCAATGAGGAATCCTCGCAAGTTATTGATATCAAATTAAAGAAAACACCAGGTATTATTAGATTCACGACTCGACCCGATGTTGATTATGAGCTGTATCTTGAGGGAAAAAGATCAACGCCATTTCTTTGTGAAGATGTAGAGATAAGCTTAGAGGAATGTCGACAAAATTGGCTTGGCTTGGGCCCTATTTTGGCAGCTGGAACAAGAGATGTTGAGTTGCGATTTGAAAAGTATTTTCCTATTAAGGAGCAATTGGTCATCAATGGGATGGGTGAAGAACAAGAATTTATTTTTGATCTGGAACCAGCTTGGGCCGATGTTCAGATAGACACTAAACCAAGTGGGGCTGAAATATTTATTGATAATAAAAATATAGGAATGACCCCCTTGGACTTTGATCTTATAGAAGGGCAGCACGTTCTTGGAATTAAAAAAAATGGTTATAAGGATTTTTCAACTGAGATAGCTGTAAAGGCGAGAGAAAATATTGTCTTAGAACCATTTAACTTGAATCGTTTAGACAGCAAACTTAGTATTGTTTCCTACCCTAACGGTGCTTCTGTAAATATAGACTCAGTGTATCGAGGGATGACACCTGTTGACATAGAACTCGAACCCTTAGTTGCTCATAGTGTTAGTGTCTCGAAACCTGGTTACAAAACCATGGATCAGATCATTGAATTAAAGACCGTTGAAACACTGCGATCCATGGCAAAAGATTCTGAGGTTATAAATTTAGACCTACAGCCAATTTTTGGAACAATTCTAATCCAAGGCACGCAAGACGCTGAGGTTACCCAAGGTGAAACGAGTTTAGGCAATATTCCTCTTAAAGTGAACCTGATTGCTAAGGAACAAATATTGACTATCAAAAAGGATGGGCTTCTAACACAGGATATTAATGTAAAGCCCACTCCTGGTTTTAATCAAACATTGAAAATAAAATTATTAACGTCTGAAGAGGCAGTTTTAGCGGCTATGCCTCAATCAATCAAAACCTCTCAAGGCCATCAAATGAGGTTAATATCTACCGGACAGTTTATTGTCGGTACCCCAAGAAGAACCCAAGGACGACAGTCGAATGAAACTGAAAGATTAGTTGAAATTACTAGACCGTTTTATGTTGGCACGAGAGAAATAACGAACAATGAATTTAGAAAATTTAAACCCAAGCATACCTCTGGAGCAGAAACGTATAGAGAGCTATCGAATGGACTTCATCCAACAGTGATGGTCACATGGGAAGACGCAGCTGGATTTTGTAATTGGTTAAGCGAAAGAGAATCATTGGATCCAGCTTATAGGTTAGTTGACGATTTACATCAGTTAATCCAACCCATGACCAATGGGTATCGTTTATTGACAGAAGTTGAATGGGAATGGGTGGCACGGTATAACGGCGGTGGCGGAACACAAAAGTATCCCTGGGGTGCAAGCATGCCTCCTATTGAAGACTCGGGAAATTTTGCTGATGAATCAGCGGAAAGCCTGATGACCAATGTATTAACAGATTATTGGGACGGTTATCCACTTTCTTCACCGGTGGCTAAATTTGAACCGAACAAGCTCGGTCTCTATGATCTGGGAGGTAATGTTTCTGAATGGGTCAATGATTATTATGCGGTAGTTAATAGAGACCTTGATCAACTTGAAAGAGACCCATATGGTCCAGATGATGGGACTGTCAGGGTTATCAAGGGATCCAGTTGGCGTCATTCAACCATTACGGCATTAAGATATGCTTATCGTGATTATGGAACTCAAGGTAGATTAGATGTCGGTTTTAGGATAGCAAGGTATACTGATAATGAATAATTTGAAGATTATGCAAACAGGGATATTGAAATATTTAATGGTGCTGGTAGTGAGTTGTTGTTTGACCAGCAGTTTTGTTGGTTCTCAAGAAGATGAGACAATTGGTAATGAATCAGTTACAACGAAAAGCCAAGAAGAGATTGATAGAGAATTACAACAAGAATTGGAAAGAATTCAGGCAGCCTATGAGGAAGAAACACTTGAAGAATTTACTCCTTCAGAGTCACTATCAGCAGATGTTGCAGTCAGCTTTCCATCCGATATATAAATAGGAGAGACCATATGAACGGTCAGAATCTTTCGAAAGAATTTTTATATCAAGGGTTTGCATTGATAGTGTCGGTCATATTGGTCCATGCTTTTTATGTCTCTATTGTTAGACCAGAGGCAACTTCAATTATCCAAGAACAGCAGGCAATGATTGAACAAGATATTAATTATATTCCTGAACGATCATTTTATGTCATTGTTAGGGATTTTGAACAAGAATCTTGTTTTATTCTTATGCTGTGGGCATTCGCTATTATGACCTTAAAGGCTCAATCTTCTATCAGTGAGAGAAAGCTTCTCCAAGAAGATCTAGTACCGGTAAGAGAAGGTCAGAGTATCAAACCCAATGAGATCAACGATTTTCTTAGGCAATTAGAAAATTTACCTGATTCTAAAAAAGATCTTTTATTGCCTAGAATCCTTATGAATGGATTAAAACGTTTTGCTACTACAAAAAATGTTCAAGATGTTTCTACGACCACGCACACAATGGTGGAATCTGAGGCCGACCGATTAGAATCAGAGTTATCAATGATCCGCTATATTGCATGGGCAATACCGTCAATAGGTTTTATTGGAACTGTAAGAGGTATAGGTGCTGCTCTATCTTTAGCGCATAGAGCTGTAGATGGTGATATCAGTGGCGTGACACAGAATTTAGGCGTGGCTTTTAACTCAACCTTTATTGCTCTTTTGATCAGTATTGTCATCATGTTTTTGGTGCATCAATTGCAGTTGTTGCAAGAGCGTCAAATTTTTGAGACAGAGCAGTATTGCGACCAGAATCTTATTACCCATTTGAAGGGAGACTGAGTAAAATTTTCTATGGCTAGAAGGCAATTTAACGTCTTTAACTTATCTTTCTTGGATGTAATTGCTTGCGGTTTTGGTGCAGTGATTTTATTTTTTATGATTATAAACTCGCAAGTAAAAAGTAGAAGTGATCAAGCCAGTTCAGATCTGCAATCAGAAAGCAGGCTCTTAGAAGAACGGATTTTTAATGAACAAAAGCAACTGGTAAGAATTACAAATGCACTGGATAAGACTGAGCAAGAGAATGCAATCATTGAAGGCAGTGTTGATGAACTAACTGAAATTATCCAAGAACTACTAAAAGAAATCGAATTCTATAAAGCAAATTCACTTGCTTCAGATGATGATGTTAAACGTTTGCAAGCCGATGTAGAGCAGCTAACTGAATCTAATAAAAGAATGTCTGCGCAAGCTGAACTAGACTCATCAAACACTGGAAAATCCCTAAGGGAATTTGTAGGAGAAGGAGATAGACAGTATCTTACAGAATTAAAATTAGGGGGTAAACATGTCCTTTTTCTGGTTGATGCATCTGCCAGCATGCTCGGTAGAACCTATGTAAATGTTATACGTTATAGAAACATGGAGGACAGCCAAAAGATCAAGGCACCTAAATGGAGACAAACTGTGAATAGCGTCGACTGGTTGACCACTCGACTTCAGAGTGGAACAAAGTTTCAAATCTACACTTTCAATGAATCAGCAGTTAGTGCCATTGAAGATTCTCAAGGAGAGTGGCTCGAGGTTGATGATGGCACAACAATTAAAAATGCGATTGAAGAATTGAGATCAACTGTTCCACAAAACGGGACTAGTTTAATCAATGCTTTCGAGAAGATTAATGACCTTCAACCTCGTCCTGATAATATTTTTTTATTAACTGACGGACTGCCTACACAAGGAAAACGCAATCCTGCCTCAGAGACAATGGTTAAACCAGAGCAAAGAATTAGGTATTTTGAACAAGCTCTAAGAGAGCTCCCACCAATACCTGTTAATGTTCTCTTGTTTCCGATGGACGGTGACCCTTTAGCTGCTGAGGCTTATTGGCGATTAGCGATTCGTTCAAAAGGTAGTTTTATGGCTCCATCCAGGGACTGGCCTTAATGAGACGTAGACGTAACATGGAAACCTTTAACTTGTCTTTTCTGGATGTGGTTTGCTGTGGCTTTGGCGCCGTTATTTTACTGTTAGTCATAACAAAGATTTATGAACCTGTGACCATTCAAAAGAGTCAAGAGGACATGCAGGAATTAGTTATTAGGCTAGAAAATGAACTGAATGAATTGAGAGGAGATGCCACTGTTCTGAATACGGAGCTAGATGAAATCAAGGAGCAGTTATCTGAAAATAAAAAGAAGAAAAACAAATTAGCTGGAGATTTATCTGAAAAGCAGGGTGAGTTCAGTGCAACACAGGCAATCTCAGAAGAATCATCAGGATTATTAAACAGCCTTTTATCGGCTAAACAAATGCTAACGGATGAGATGAAGCGATTGTTAAAAGATTATAACCCCATTGATGATAGCACTGTCGGGGGTATCCCAGTTGATAGCGAATACATTATCTTTGTGATTGATACATCAGGCAGTATGTTTCAAGGCCCTTGGAATCTTGTTATACAAAAAATCACTGAAACACTCGCTGTCTATCCAACAGTGAAAGGCATCCAAGTTCTTAATGATGAGGGAGAGTATATGTTCTCGACATACAGTGGTCGCTGGATACCTGATTCACCTGCAATCAGACGAAACATAACTCGTACCCTTCAATTTTGGAATCCTTATAGCGATTCGAGCCCTGTTGAGGGGATCACAGAAGCGATCACTACTTTCTATGACACCGATAAACAAATTAGTATTTATGTGTTTGGTGATGATTTTCCTAGAGGGTCGGTTGAAGCCGTGAGTCGATATATTGCTCGCCTTAATAAGGCAGATCGTTATGGTAACCGACTCGTTAGAATACATGGCATTGGTTTTCCGACTCAAGCAGGGACAGCTAATGGTGCAAGATTTGCACATTTAATGAGAAAATTATCAGAAGACAATGGTGGCACTTTTGTTGCCTTGCCCCATCTTTAAAGGAGAAAATAGAGATGAATTCAAATGAACTTGAAAAAAAACACTGTGTGCCCTGTGAGGGAGGCGTTCAACCTCTTGATATGGCTGCTGCCAAGCAAATTTCTGAAGCCATTGACCCAGCATGGGAAATTTCAAGTGACGCCAAAGAAATATCTAAAGAATTTAAATTCTCTGGTTATAACAAAACTATTTCCTTTGTAAACGCAGTGGCTTGGATAGCTGAATCGGAGGATCATCATCCTGATTTAACTGTTAAATATGGTTCCTGTAAGGTTGTCTATACTACTCATGCTATCGGAGGGCTCTCTGAGAATGATTTTATTTGTGCTAAGAAAATAGACAATATATTAACTTAGACGCCCTTATAAAATTCATGTGAGTGATTGGGGAGAAGGTAAGGTATTACTTTCATGTGATGTTCCTTGCTGAGTCCTCGACCAAAGTTAATACGATCTTGGACAGACTCCCATTCTTCGATCATAACAAAGTGTTCTCCGTGATCGTGATCCTCCTCTGGAGTATTAGCCAACTCTTCTTTTGAATAGGTTTCACGAACAGCATTCACCATTGCACCAGTTTTTGCTCGATAAATTTTTCTACCAATAAATCCAGTGGCTTCTTCATACAGCGGTTGAAGTTCTTTGTAATATTGTTCTACTTGATTGGCATGGTCTTCTTTAGCGTAGATTGTCACAATGTAAGTTTCCATTTGATTCCACCTATTAATTGAATGAAACTTAATATTAAATGACAGATGTAAAAAGTAAATATTAGATTGATTAACATTAATAACATTCTGAATGCTAATGAAGTTTTGACAGGAGTCGTCAGAGAGACTCCCGTTCTTTTCTCAGAGGAAATGAATAAAGCATCGGGCGTCAACCTGTTCCTGAAAGCTGAGTGCAATCAAATAAACGGTTCTTTCAAAACTAGGGGAGCATATTTTGCAATGCATCAGTACTTTAAAGAGAACAAAAAGAAAGATGTGGTGGCTTTCTCTTCTGGAAACCATGCTCAAGGAGTGGCCTATGCAGCATCTCTTATGGGAGTCAAAGCAACAATTGTTATGCCCGAGGACACCCCCATGATGAAAATAGAAAAGACCCAATCTTTGGGAGCAAAAGTTGTCTTTTATAATCGATATAAAGAATCGAGACAGGCCATAGCTAAAAAAATTGCTTCCGACACTGCTGCATTCCTGATCCCAGCCTATGATCACTTTGATGTTATATCAGGGCAAGGAACAGCCGCCCTAGAAGCTATACATCAGATGGCTCTTATAGAAGAGCAGGTTAACTATTTTATCTGTCCCGTGGGTGGAGGAGGTTTAATAGCGGGCTGCAGTATAGCGATTAAGCATTACTTTGATCAGTGCAAAATTATTGGTGTTGAGCCGGAATTATTTAATGACACACAATTATCGATCAAAAATGGCAAAAGAACATCTGTTGATATAAATCAATCAACCCACTGTGATGCTTTAATGGCTCGTACACCAGGTAAATTAACATTTCCGATTAATCAAGACCTTTTAACTTCAGTGGAAACAGTGAATGAACAGCAAGTTAAACAAGCCATGCGTGTTGCATTTGAAGAATTTAACCTTGTTGTTGAGCCTGGCGGTGCAGTAGCTTTAGCTTTTGCTCTGAATCATAATTTTCCAATAAAGAATGCAAATATTCTGATCTTATTAAGTGGGGGTAATATTGATCCAGGCCGCTTTGATGAATTGATAAAATAAATATTGATGTCTATTATTTTTAATCGTAGTCTTAACCATCTAATTTGCTGAGGAGTGGGCATTTTGAATACTGGAACCACAGGAACTCGAACTATAGACGCTAGAAACCCAAGGACAGGCGAGCTCGATTATTCATTTGAAGTGACCCCCACAACTGAAATTGAGAACACTGTAAACGAACTACGTTCTAATCAGCCAAAATGGGCTTCTCTAACAGTGGATGAGCGAGCAAATATTCTTAAAGAATGGGCTAATATTGTTTCCAAGAGCAGTGATTTGTTAGAAGCTCTAGTGACCGATACAGGTCGTTATTTTATAGCCACTGCAGAAATAGAGAATTTAGCAAAGTCGATCGAAGGGTGGCACATGATAGGGCGCCAAGTTTTTACTGAACAAGAACCGATTCAATCCTCAATTCCAAATGTCATTTATAGCCATCAATACAAACCTTTTGAGGTGGTTGGTATTGTTGGCCCTTGGAATTTTCCTTTTTTAATTTCCTTAATTGACCTTCTTCCTGCTTTAATGGCAGGATCAGCAGCCATTACTAAGCCAAGCGAGATTACTCCAAGGTTCATTAAACCTCTTCAGGAGACTCTGGAACAGGTCCCAGAGTTACATGCAGTGTGTCGTTATATCCAAGGCGATGGCCAAACAGGGCAAGATTTAATCAATAATGTTGATGCCGTATGTTTTACCGGTAGTGTAAAGACAGGAAAATTAGTCTATGAAAGTGGGGCCAAAAATTTTATACCTGTTTATGCAGAACTTGGCGGTAAAGACCCAGTGATTGTTACAGAAAATGCAGAGCCTAAAGAGAGTGCGAAAATTATTTTAAGAGCATCAGTTCAAGCAACTGGTCAAGCTTGTCAATCGATTGAACGAGTTTATGTCCATGAATCCATTGCTGAAGAGTTAATCAAAGAATTAACTCGATTAGCCGATGAAGTACAATTTAATTACCCGAATATTAGGGAAGGCCATATAGGACCATTAATCTTTGACCAACAGGCAGTTATTATCGAGTCTCATATAAGCGATGCTATTGATAAAGGGGCTACTGTGCTTACGGGAGGCTCTATTGAGAATCATGGAGGCGGAAAGTGGATTAGACCCACCGTGATAAGAGATGTGGATCATTCTATGAAGGTTATGACTGATGAGACCTTTGGACCTGTTATTCCTGTGATGAGCTACAGTGATATTAGTGACGCAATTCACTTGGCCAATGACACCCGATATGGCTTATCAGCAGCGGTTCTGGCTGGGAGCGCTGAAGAGGCAAATGAAATTGCTCAACAAATTGATGCAGGTGCTATCACTATTCAAGATTGTGGTGCAACCACTTATGTTTTTGATGGTGAGAAAAATTGGTTTAAATATTCAGGCATTGGCGCCTCACGAATGGGTGAAATGGGAATGTTAAGATTTTTTAGAAAAAAAGTTCTCTATACTCAAACTGGAGAACCCCATGATATAGATGCAATGGGGGAAAGGTAGATCTTTTAGAACATTGCTTTAGGATCAATGGGCTCTACTTCAGGATCTTCATTCCGGCTTTTGATATGCTCCCCAGTGATCATTTGATCGTAAGACATTCCAGGACCCACCATTGGAAAGACCATGGCATCTGGATCAATAATCACTTCAAGAAAAGCGGCTTTTTTACAGTCAATAAATTCTTTAATGGTCTTTTGAAGTTGGGTTTTATCGGTTAAGCGTTCAGCGTATTCAAAGCCATCTGATTGGGCTGATAACACGAAATCCTTTTTATAAAGTGTCTTGTCGCTTGCTGACAATCGACCACCATAATAGAGCTTTTGCCATTGCTTCACCATCCCATCACTAGCATTGTTAAGCAAGAGGATCTTAATCGGTAAATCATAAGTGGTGACAGTTTCCAAATCACCTAGATTCATTCTGATACTACCGTCTCCATCCACATCAATAACAAGTTTATCAGGATGGGCAAATTGAGCACCAATTGCTGCAGGCAAACCAAAACCCATGGTCCCCATACTTCCAGAGGTTAGCCATTGTCTAGGTTCCTTGAAATCAAAATACTGAGCAGACCACATTTGGTGTTGCCCCACACCTGTTGAAACGATGGCGTTGCCTTTGGTTAAATGATTAATTTCATCCAAAACCATTTGAGGTTGTATTAAGTCCGAGGTTCTGTCGTAATTCAGTGGATATGTGGACTTTAATTCTTGAATCTCATTTGCCCAATCAGAAAACACATCCTTAATATTATTTTTATCAGCGTAGGCCAAGAGGTCGTTCAGAGCAGTTTTTAGAAGTCCAACATGAGACCAATCGGTTTGTTTTACTTTATCAATTTCAGATGCATCGATATCAAAATGGGCTACTGCTTTAGCTTTAGGTGCAAATTTTTTGGGTAAGGCTGCAACTCGATCATCAAATCTAGAACCCATTGCAATAATAAAATCACAGTCTTCAACCGCATAATTAGCAAAGGCAGTACCGTGCATGCCCAACATCTGGAGAGATAATTGAGATTGTGTATCAACCGCTCCTATGCCCATAAGGGTGGTGGTTACTGGGATTTGAAAGCGATCAGAAAAGCTTCTTAATTCTTTTGATGCCTCAGCAGCAATTGTTCCGCCGCCTGAATAAATCAAAGGTCTATTAGAAGCTCTTAGATAATTATAAAAACTTTCACATTGTTGATCGCTTAGCCGATTATCCTCGATAGTCTTAAGACGTTCCCTGTAAGCGTTAATATTAAGTGTTGAGTTAATCTCAAACTCTATGCTGGCTGTTTGCACGTCTTTTGGAACATCCACTACCACAGGGCCTGGTCTTCCAGAAGTAGAAATTTCGAATGCAGCTCTCAGTGTGGCAGCTAACTTTTCTTCTTTAGTAACCAAGAAAACATGTTTAGCAACAGATCCCATAACACTTGTCATAGGGGCTTCTTGGAAAGCATCACTGCCAATTGATGATCTATTAACTTGCCCACATATAACAATCATTGGTATTGAGTCAGCCATTGCATCTCTTACTGGAGTAACAGTGTTTGTCGCTCCAGGGCCTGAAGTTACTAAGACAATTCCAGGCTTACCCGTTGCTCTTGCATAACCAGATGCCATAAAACCAGCTCCTTGCTCATTGGCAGGAACAATCAGGGGCATCGGATTATTCTCATGTATTTCGTTGTATTGAAACACAGCATCATAGGTTGGTAATATAGCGCCACCACTATAACCAAAAATCGTCTCAACTCCCTGTTCTGCAAGGACTTTAACGATAATATCTGAGCCTGTTAGTATTTGTTTTTCTGCCATATTAACTCAACGTTCTTAGCATTATTTCAATCTCACAAAAGGTTAAGGAAGACACCTTACTATAAACCAAGTTGAAAAGTAATAGTGATTAGTATCTTCATTTGTTCTTGGAACCCTGTACCTGTACAATCCTTTGTCTGTATTATTAAATGAGTAAGGCACAGAGATGAAACATACGATTGCAATATTACTGCAAAACGAATCGGGAGCATTAACTCGAGTCGCTTCCATGTTCTCTACTCGAGGCTACAACATTGATTCATTGAGTGTTGCTCCAACACAAGACCCAATGATTTCAAGATTAACTTTGGTGACAGAAGGGTCTGATGAAGTCATCGGACAGATAACGAAGCAACTCTATAAACTTATTGATGTGATAGATGTTCTTAATATCAGTCAACATGATCATATAGAGCGTGAATTAATGATGATAAAAATAAATGTTCATCCTGATAAAGAAGAGGTTATTAAAACTGTTCTTTATGATTATTCAGCAAAAATTATTAATGATCAGGATGATCTTTTAATTGTAGAAGTTATGGCAAATACTTCAAAAAATGATGAATTTTTAGAAGCTTTAGAGGGCATAAGCACCCTAGTAGCCATTGCAAGAACCGGACCTTTAGCATTGGCTAAAGGGGCCTTAAAAATCAGTTTATAATTGTAAAAACACCTTTCATGATGGCGTAGTGCCCTGGAAAGGAGCAGAAAAAAGTATAGTCTTCTCCAATACCCAATGATGCTAACGAGAAAGTAACTGATGTCTCTTCACCACCACCAATAATTACTGTAGAAGCAATCACTCTAGAGTCATTTGATGGAACATAGTTGTCTGAAGGACCCGCTGAGCCTCCAGCGAGTGCCACGGCCATAAAATCTTCTGTTGTTGATAAAACCCAATTGTGTCCCATGATATTACCAGCTAATTGGCCTGTGTGTTTTAAGTTAATAGTTACTTCTGAGCAAGTTGAACTCATAACAATCTCTTTAAGGTTAAATTGGAGCATATCATTACCTTCAATAGTCTGCTCACAGGATGCCGCTAAAACAACACTAGCTTGTGACACAATAAGGGTAATTAAAACAGTTTTAATGATCTTCATCATAAGTAGTCTCTTTTGGTTGGTTAGGTGTTCAGTTAATATCCCAGATCAGTTCATATTTTTTATGAGTTGATCACCAAACTCACTGCATTTAATTGGATCCACATCATCCATTAATCGGGCAAAGTCATAGGTAACAGTTTGGTTTCGTATGGTCTTATCCATTGCTTTAATGATCAGATCAGCTGCTTCATTCCAGCCTAAATAACGCAACATCATCTCGCCTGAGAGAATCACAGATCCAGGATTGACTTTATCTTGGCCACTGTATTTAGGTGCTGTCCCATGAGTGGCTTCAAACACAGCATGGCCTGTTAAATAATTAATATTGCCTCCTGGAGCAATTCCTATGCCTCCAACTTGTGCAGCCAGAGCATCGGATAAATAATCACCATTCAAGTTCATTGTAGCGATCACATCAAACTCAGATGGTCTAGTAAGAACTTGCTGAAGAGTGATATCAGCAATCGCATCTTTAACCAAGATAGCGCCGTTTTCTAAGGCTTCTCGTTGTTCATTATTGGCAGCTTCTTCGCCTTGTTCTGATTTTGTTCTTTCCCATTGATCCCAAGTGTAAACGTGTTCTCCGTATTCCCTCTCTGCTAAAGCATAACCCCAATTTCTAAACGCACCTTCGGTAAACTTCATAATGTTGCCTTTATGGACAAAAGTAACACTCTTACGATTATTTTCTATGGCGTATTCAAAAGCTGATCTAAGCAAACGTTCAGAACCTTCGATGGAAATTGGCTTGATCCCAATACCTGATGTTTCAGGGAATCTTATTTTTGAAAACTCATCGGGGAACGATGTCTCTAATAGTGACAGGAAATTTTTCGTCGCCTCAGTTCCTTGTTCAAATTCAATACCGGCATAGATATCTTCGGTGTTCTCTCTGAAGATCACCATGTCAATTTTTTCAGGAGTCTTTACCGGAGACGGCACACCTTTAAACCATCTTACTGGTCTAAGACAGACATATAAATCCATTAATTGTCTTAAAGCGACATTGAGAGATCTCATGCCACCACCAATTGGGGTTGTCAGTGGACCTTTAATTGAAACTAAATATTTCTTACATTGTTCAATGGTTTCGTCTGGCAACCAATTATTAAATTTTTTAAAAGCTTTTTCGCCAGCATAGACTTCTAGCCAGGTTATTTTCTTGTCGCCCTTATATGCTTTTTCGACAGCTGCATCTAGCACACGGACAGCTGATTTCCAGATATCCGGACCAATACCGTCGCCTTCAATATATGGAATAATAGGGTCATTAGGGACATCAAGCTTGCCGTTTTGAATCTTAATTATTGAACCCGCACTTGTCATTTTACTCTCCCTTAAACTCTATTGCGGGCACATTATGAATATTTTATAAGTTTTATACAACCTAAAAAACCACTAATGGGTGTGTAAAAATTCGAAGAGTAGTTTACAAAAAGCAATTTTTTGCTGTTTACCTGCGACCACATGAGCCACGTCTTCCATTAGAACACCTTTTGCATTTGGAATACCTTCTTCTAGCGGTAAAGTTGTTCTAGGGCCAGTGACTAAATCTTTACCGGCATGAATAATAAGTGTTGGAGCTTTTATTTTTCCTAATTGATCTCTAACATCATGGTTTAAGCATGCTTCAACAAGTCTTGCATGAGTTGTATAATTATCTTTTAATTCCTTCCACCCTGCATTGGGTCCTAATAATTTTTCTTTGTTTTCATTGTAATATTCTGGAAGGAATGAGTAGATTGAGACCTTTTCCTGAAAAGTGAAAAAGCCAGAGTCTCTATGCACATCCCTAAATAATTTCAGTTGATCATATAGATAAGTATCACAGTACGCCCAAGCACCCATATTGGTCATGCTGCGGACAAGATCAGGACGATTGATAGCCACTTCTTGTGCGACGCAACACCCCATTCCAACTAATCCAATCAAATGCACATTATTCCATTGCAGATGATCTAAAAGACCAATCAAATCATCAGCATGCATTTTCATGGAAGGGTCTATGTTTGGGTCATCTTCAGATTCACAGATGCCCCGATAATCAAAAACTAAAACCTGATACTCATCAGTCAATCCTCTAGCTAACAATTTTTCATTACCATGACAGAATGTTCCCCAGCCACCCATACAAACTGCAGGTGGCCCTTCCCCATGGATTTCGTAGTACATCCTGTGATTATTGATCTCTAGTATTGGCATAATTCTGTACCCAATTCATTTTTTCATTCGAAATTGATTATATAGATTGGGATTAACTGGATCTATGACTTTCTTGATGGAATACTGTAAGTCAATATCAGATAACAGGAGGTAATCTTGAGTTCAAATAAAGAAACTAAAACCATCATGGAGTTTCTCTCAGAAAATCCAAATGTTGATGTCAGTAAAGCTTGGGAACGATGCTGGGGGATACAGACAGGTATTATTGAACGAGTTAGAGATCGTTTTGCAGTAGACAAGCACCCCTCTTGCGAAGGCAGAGATTATTTTATTTCCAACGAACATCCAGATCACGGTCAATTGGAAGGGTCATTTAATTCTTATACCGGCGAAAAAGTTGATTGGTTAGTGCATTCCTGGTTAGGTAATCGACAACGAAGTATCTTAGATATTAATGCCACTGTTTTTTTAGGACAAGAAACAAGAGTGCCTCATTTGACAGTTATATTTGGCACCATTCCTCGCCTTTACTTTTATGCTGAATACACCCCAAGAATGGATTTAAGAACTAATCCGGATTACTTGAATCAATACTATGAGCCAGTGAATCAAGATTTCTTGGAATTTAGAGCAAACCCTAATTGGACTCGATTTGTTAGTCATGGTACTTATCTTAGATCTCTAATGTCTCCAGTTTGTGTTAGTTCTCATACTGAACTAACGGATGACAATATAAATTTTTGTGAAGATTATCTTGAGCGCTTTATAGGTCGGTGGTTCTCATGGTTGGATGAAGCTGAAGTTGTTCCAGAAGCTGAGCGTAATCAACAACAAATCTATGATTATCAGGTTAGAGAGTTAGGTTACCGAAATGATCCAATGAATATTCTTCCTGTGCAAGTCTTTGGAGAAGAAGAGGCCAATAGAATGTTAGACATGAGAATTGGCACGGATCAAATCAAAGCAAGCAAGGGTCGCTGGAAATAAGATCAAGTATGATCAGAGCTCTACTTATCGATGATGATCTACAGTTAGCCAAGCTTCTCGAGAATTATTTAAGTAAGTTCAAAATAAAACTAGCGTCGATCTCAGACCCACTACAAACAAAACAAGCAATCAAGGCACATCGACCTGAGGTCATCGTCCTTGATGTGATGATGCCAAATATGAATGGGTTTGATGTGTGCCGTTTGATTCGTAAGAGTTACTCAGTGCCTATTATCATGCTCAGCGCACGCGGTGAGGCCAATGATAAAATTCATGGGCTAGAACTAGGTGCAGATGACTATATAGCTAAACCGTTTGAACCCAGAGAGTTGGTTGCTAGGATCACCAGTTTAAATAGAAGGGCTCCAGACAATAAAGTAATAAAAGACTCAATTTTTGAAATAGATGACTTACATCTGGAAATCAAAATGAAAGGAAAGACATTAAATTTGACAACTAAAGAATACGATTTATTGGCCTTATTTATTAATAATCCTGGAGTGGTTTTTACTAGAGATGACATTATTTTGGAAATTAAGGGCATCCAAGCCCATTTATTTTCTCGTTCAATCGATATTTTGATCTCTAGGCTCAGACAGAAAATTGAATCAAACCCTAAATCACCTGAGCTTATTAAAACCATATGGGGTAAGGGTTATATGTTTCTAAGCGCTAACAAAGCATGAAGATGCGAAATATTTTCCAATCCTTGTCTTTAAAATTGACAGCTATTTTTTTAGTCACAGCGCTGGCTTACTTATATCTTTTAACCATTGGGGTTCGACAGATAATCTTAAATGATGAGGTAAGGGAAACACTGAGTTATTATCAAAACAGTTATTTAGAACATGTTTTAGAAGATCTCCACTACCCTCCAACCCAAGACAGAGCCGAGCAGATTATTTTATCCATGCCTTTTGATATGAAGATCATTGGCAATGATCTTGATTGGTCATCTAGTCCAGAATTTCCGAATTTGGATGTTCTCAGTTTTGAAAGCAGAAATTGGGATTTCCTGAAAATCAAAACGGACATAGAGATCGGTCAAGAAACTTATATTGAAGGCGCAGAATTTGCACGTTATATGAATCGATCTTTTTTTAAGATTCCTTATGGTGATTACACTGTAATTCTTGTAAACCCTAAAATGACGCAAGCGGTTAACCCAACATTTTTATTTGAAATCTTTTTGGCAATCAGTTTATTGATTTTGCTAATAGCTTTTTTACTTGTGCAAAGAATTATTAGCCCTATTCAAACCATACAAGACGGAACAACAAAGATTGGATCCGGTGAGCTCAAGCATCGTATTGTTATTAAGCAAAAAGATGAGTTGGGAATATTGGCCAAAGAAATTAATCTTTTGGCAAAAAATGTTGAAGACATGTTAGAGGCTAAACAACGTCTCAATTTAGGGGTTAGCCATGAATTAAGATCGCCTATAACAAGAGCCAGATTACAAATAGAGATGTTAGAACAAAGCCAGAGTAAAGATGAATTATTGAATGAAATTAATGCTATGGAAACCATCATCTCTAATTTGTTGGACAGTGAGGCAATTAATTATGGACATAAAAAATTAGATCTAAAAACTTTTCATATAGAGAGCAAGATAAAAGCACTCATAGCTAATGCTCCTTATCTAGAGAATATCCAAACCTCGATTACATCGGATATTAAAAACATAGAGATAGAAGCTGATGAAGCACTCATTGAAGTTATGCTAAAAAATATAGTAGAAAATGCCTCTCGTTTTACCCCATCTAATAGGGCACTTATTGAACTCACACTCGAAGCTATTAATTCACAATCAATTCGTATCACAATTAGGGATTTTGGCCCTGGTTTTAATAAGGATGACTTGGAGAAAGTAACAGAACCCTTTTTTAGAACCTCACAGTCAAGAAGCAGAGAGAGCGGGGGGTTTGGTTTAGGGCTCTATCTATGCAAACAAATTGTCTTAGCACATGCGGGTTTGTTGGAGATAAAAAACCACCCTGACCAAGGCGCAGTTGTCTCCATTGAGATTCCACTTAGGCACAATTCAACCCCCTAGAGTTCGCATTCACTTTTCTACCTAGAAATCTGAGAGATTCTATGTTTAAATCGTCACTGTTTTTTTAGGTAATATCTTATGCCAATTATTCATGTTATTGATAGCGAAGGAGAGGAGCACACTGTTGAAGGTGAGCTAGGCTTGTCGCTAATGGAAAGCTTAAGAGATCTAGATGATGGGGTTTTAGCTCTTTGTGGCGGCATGTGTTCTTGTGCGACATGTCATTGCTATATTGAAGAACCTTGGGCTTCTTCACTGCCTCAACGCCAAGATGATGAATTAGAGCTTCTAGAAGATTTAGAATCTTTTAGAGAAGATCAATCACGCTTGACTTGCCAAGTTGAATTTACTGAAGATATGGATGGGATTAGAGTAGAGATTGCTCCCGATGAAT
>Ga0206679_10001251_pt1 | contig 20989 bp, 18 predicted proteins | sample M110012015metaG_FD_155464 | JGI IMG/M metagenome (GOLD analysis project Ga0206679, IMG submission 155464) | Ammonia-oxidizing marine archaeal communities from Monterey Bay, California, United States - M1 100m 12015 | ecosystem: Environmental > Aquatic > Marine > Intertidal zone | place: USA... | reverse complement strand
CATCCGTGGACGGGATCGTCGCAACAGCGGTCAAGACCAACTCAGCATCCCTAACGAGCCGGGGCGCACCCGCATCCCATCAGATACGCCTCGCACCACTGTGAATGGGTTAGTCAACCAGCCGCGCGTTGATAGTCACACTCGCAATCCGATCACCACCATGGATCGCCTGGCTGATGATGGACGATCACCCATCCGTGGACGGGATCGTCGCAACAGCGGTCAAGACCAACTCAGCATCCCTAACGAGCCGGGGCGCACCCGCATCCCATCAGATACGCCTCGCACCACTGTGAATGGGTTAGTCAACCAGCCGCGCGTTGATAGTCACACTCGCAATCCGATCACCACCACGGATCGCCTGGCTGATGATGGACGATCACCCATCCGTGGACGGGACCGCCTTAACACCCGCCGGGGCCTGGGCAGCACCCCAAATGAACCCGACCGCTCCCAGAACTCATTTAATACGGCTCGTGCCACCGTCGATGGGGCAGTCAACCAGCCAAGAGTGAACGGTTACAATCGAAACCCGATCGCTGCCACCGATCTCCTAACTGATCCAGCGCGCGCTAGACAAAGTCAAAGCCGCCGCCGCACGGCTAGCGCCGATCACGCCGCTATTCAATTCCGCCAACGGTCAACCAATAGAGTCTCGAGCAGCGAGCGTGTCCAAGTCAGCCGTGTCGCGCAAGCAGGCGGGCACCGGCAACGCAGGGATGCTACCAGGCCAACCAACCCATCGTCCTATCGATCAACCACCACAGCGCAAACCACCCGCGTTCAGCCCCACCGCACAACACAGCCCGGGACTAGCCGTTCTTCATCACCTGACAGAAGCATTCACCAGACGCGCTCGCAACAGACCTCAACTAGATCGGTTACTGAACCGAGTGCCTCGGTACGCCGTCACTCATCACGAGCAACTCAAAGACAAACGACCCGACCTACAGTACCCCAACGGCAGCCGTCCAACCCGGGTGCCAACGAACCCCGCACCCAACAACAGCGCGCAATCCGCCCATCCACCTCCACAGCGACGGCTCGACCATCCTCCGGTCGAGACGACCAACACAGCACTGCAGCGGGTCATAGCAAGCCCAAACGCGGACGATCGCGCGCTAGTAATGTCCGCTGACCATCCAAGGGCAGGTTCAGTTTGCGTGCGGATCACTTCCCTAAAATGCTATTTCGGTTGTTTCAATTCCCAAAAACAGATCGCATTGCCCGAGTACTCAACAGGTAATCATGCGCATCGGTCTAATCATGACTTATAACTGCGGTATCCCATCAGTAAAACTAAGATCCCAACGTGTATCAAGGCGGGCAGCGGGTCATAGGCGACCAGCAACCAGTGCAGAAAAGTAAATATTGCGGCGACATAAACCAGTTTATGGAGCACTACCCATTTTGCACCGAGGCGACGCACAGCGAGCTTGTTACTGGTTATTGCCAACGGCACAAATAACAGCAAAGCTATCCATCCAGTCCACATACCGGGCTCAAGAAGATCCTCGCCAAGGCCCTTTAGCAAACCAACTTTGTACAGGTAGGCAATCAGGTGCGGCAGCGCATAAACGAATGCAGCGACGCCAAAATATCGCCTGTTTCGCAGCAACCAGCGGGTCCAGCCACTGGCGGGCCAGGCCAGGCGCAACGGCGTAATGGCCAGGGTGAGCATAAGCAACCGCACCGATAATTCACCGGTTATATGCAGGTATTCCCCGTAATAGGTGTACCCAGTCAGATATTGTACGGTGACTGTTATCAGCGGTATGGCCAGGAGAATCCAAACAAACCACAACCTATTGCTAATTATTCTAAGCCTGTTGATAATCATGTCCTGCTTATATTTCCTGGAGATGGTACCTTTATGAGACTACAACGAATTCTAGCACTGATCAGCATTACCCTGCTCGCCGGTTCCGCTACCGCTCATGTACCAGACGGTCAAGGCGTACTGAACCCAAATCTGGCAGCGGAAGCGCGCCTGGCCGCCCTGCCGGGTCTCAATAAGACGCTGGCTGCCAGCATCGTCGCATCGCGGCCATTATCCAGCACAGCTGATCTCGACGCTGTTCTCGGCGATGCAGTTTCCGCTGAAGATAAAGCACATCTCCACGCTCAGCTCTTTGTTAGCATCAACCTCAATACCGCCAGCAGAGCGGAAATCATGCTGGTACCTGGGATAAACCGCAAGATGGCCCACGAATTTGAGGAGTATCGACCCTACACTTCAATGGAGCAGTTTCGACGGGAAATAGGCAAGTACGTCGATGCTACGGAGGTAGCTCGGTATGAACAATATGTATTTGTCCCTTTGGGGCTAAATTCAGCAACGGCAGCGGAATTTGCTACCATCCCAGGTATGAGCAGGAAAATGGTGCACGAATTCCTGGAGTATCGCCCCTATGCCAATATAGAACAATTTCGGCGAGAAATAGGCAAATATGTCGATGAGCAGGAAGTTGCTCGACTCGAACGTTATATCAAGGTCGATTGACGGCGGAACTAAATCAACACATCACTGTATTCGGCGATTTCAGACTCGGTCAAACTGAGCCATTCTTCCAATATCACAGCGTTATGCTCGCCTAAATGAGATGCACCAGACTGGACCCGGGACTCGAGATTGCGATAGCGATATGGCGACTGGGGCGTAGGACGAGTCCCTCCCTGGCGATCATCAACCTCGACGATGGTGCCTCTGGCCCTAACACATTCCAGGTCTCGAATCTGGGTTGCTGGCCGTACATCGCCCCAGGCAATATTCATTCTATCAAGCGCATTAATCACTTCTTCTCGGGTCCGGCAGGTCTCGCAGAAAAAGTGCCTGGCCGCGGCTCGCCTTGCGGTAATTTTTTCTTCCAGTTCTACCGTGGTGGAACCATCGAGCCCGTCAACAACCTGACAGATAGTGCTGAGCTGATGCCAGATAAACTTGAATTCACCCGCTAGTATCAACAAGCCACCACTCGTCTCGTGGACTTCATTTTGGACAGCATGATTAACGCCTGCCAGGGCGAAGTTCATACCATCATTGGTCACCACCGTCGCATCTACCATAGCCAGGTCTATATGGTCGCCCAGGCCGCTGGCTTGCCGCGCGTATAGCGCCGCAAGCAGGCCAACCAGACCATGCAAAGAGGCATTGGTATCAGCTACGGAAACGCCAATATCAGCGGGAAAGGCATTACTGACCTTGGCCTGTCGATTCACCAGGCCCGTTTCAGCGTGTACTACCGGGGCATAAGCGGCACGCTTACTATCCGGGTTATTAATACCAAACCCGGAAATTGACAACATAATCAATTGTGGGTTAATGCCTGCAAGCGTGTCGTAATCCAATCCGAGACGCGGCATCACATCCGGGCGAAAATTCTCTATTAACACATCAGCTTCCCTGATAAGTGCTTTTACCAGACTCACCCCAAGGGGACTGCGTAAATCCATTGATATATTTCTTTTGCCGGCGTTCTGTTGATGAAAATAACCTGAAATACCTCCTATTTTTGGACCCCACATCCGCGTAATGTCACCTTCTGGTGGCTCAAGTTTGACAACGTCAGCCCCGAGATCCGACAGCATACGACCGGCGAACGGGCCAGCCAGTACCCTCGACATATCAAGAACTCTTATACCACTGAGTGGATAGGTCATTTTCGCTCCCAATCTCGATTATCCTGATTCATTACTTTAAGATAATACGTAATTACAGCGATCTGATCCAATTAAAGAAAGCCAGCAGCAACTGAAATACCCGCTTCCTCCTCACCCGCACGCTACCCTGTTATTAGCTGGTGTTGACGCCCGCCGAGGCTTTCCAACCACCCAATTCAGGAAAAACAACCACCTCACAAGGACAACTGAATACATCGAAATTCCTGACCCTAATATCCGGGCTTACAACGCGATAGTCGCACTAAAATCTTAAGTAGGGTTGAGTTCAGGCAGAAAAAATTGGAAAAAGCTGACATAAAACCTGACATAAAACCTGACAATGATCGATAATCGAACGTCATCTTTAATGCCCTGGCCCGATTCTTTTACCTGTTATGAGCCCTAGTATAACGTCAGCTATCAGTCACCTGCGCAGTTTTTTATCGTTTGTGTTTATCACTGCGAATCTGCTCATCTGGTTACCCGGATTAATACTGGCGGCGATAGTCCGCATCATGCTCCCCATAGAATCGGTCAAGCGAAGCATGTTCCGCATTGTCAGCCTTATCTATAAAGCCGCAGTCAACATTGATACCTGGTACCTGACGCAAATTCTCAAAATTAACCTCAACCTGGATGATCCCGAAAATATATTAGACGACCTGTCCAGACCTGGTAAATCGTTGGTTATCTGTAATCACCAGAGTTGGTTCGATATTTTTATACTGCAGGCGCTTATCTGCCGCAGCGGGCCCATATTACAATTTGTTATAAAACGAGAGCTACTATGGGTGCCCGTACTGGGTTGGGTGTGTCTGGTACTGGATTTCCCTCGCATGCATCGCAAAAAAGATAGGAACTCCAGGCTACGCGACCTCAAGGTGGCTGAGAAGGCGTCGTTGAACCTTAGCCATGAACAAGGTGCATTGATGCTCTTTCCTGAGGGAACGAGGTTCACCCCGGGAAAGCACCTGGCCGGAGCATCGCAATACAAGCACCTGCTCAACCCAAAAACAGGTGGCTTCGGGGTCATTCTGCAATCCATGAACGAGCATGCCAGAATTTTAGATGTGACTATTAGCTACGAATCCGCTGATGCTGACTGCTGGCGCTGCATGAGTGGTGCCGTTAACAATATCACGGTAAAAGTAGTCTCAACTGAAGTCGGAGAAATCGGCGATGCAGCCCTCTGGTTGAAGCAGTGCTGGCGAAGTAAGGATGATAGTCTGGAATACTGGGCTAACTGAATTAAAGAAATGGCCCAATCACATTAGAGACTGAATCAGTCACGTTAAGAGTGATCCAATCACGTTAACTGAACGAATAATCCTAGAGAGTAAACATAATCAGGACAGTAACAGACTTCGAACGCTTCAGCTCAACGAGCCCTGACCCTCCTACCTGTGTTCAGTCATCGCGGGAGGTACGCCCCGTTTACCGTAGGGATGGGCTCAACCTGTATTCTTTATTAAACTATTCAGGGTGCGAACTGACAACAAACGTAACAGTGGCAAGAACCGCCGGAACGAATATACAAAAGGCCAACCTGCCCAGCAGCACTAAACTCGTAACAGCGACTGCTACCTGACTAGAACTCGGCTTTAGACGCATTTAAAAAGGAGAGGCACCATGACAAAAAATACGCTGTCCATCACTGGGATTCTAGGCGCGCTCATTGTTACCCTTTCAATTGCCACGATCGCCAGTATGCAAAGCCAGGACACTGGCTTGCCCTCGTTGGTTAGCTTTGTAATGCTCGCCTTTATCATTCAATGGCTGGCATTCATCCCTGCTTATGCTTTCCAGACTGAAAAATACTTCGATCTGCTGGGTTCCTTGACTTACATCATTCTTGCGACCACTGCGCTGTCTATGTCAAGTATGCAGCCAGGATCAATTGCCATCGCAGCGATGGTTACCCTCTGGGCTTTAAGGTTAGGTAGTTTTCTCTACGGAAGAGTCAGACAAGTCGGACACGATACCCGGTTTAGAAGCATCAAACCGGACTTCTTCCAATTTCTTATGACCTGGACCTTACAGGGTATGTGGGTCTCTCTCACCTTCTGCGCTGGCTTGACCGCCCTGCTAACCGCTGAAACTCATCCATTAGATGTATTTGTAGTGGCCGGATGCGGTCTATGGCTAGCGGGTTTTATGGTCGAAGTGATCGCAGACAGACAAAAAACTGCGTTTCGCCTCCAGGAAAGTAATTCTGGTAAATTCATACAACACGGCCTATGGGCCTGGTCAAGACACCCTAACTATTTTGGCGAAATTTTACTCTGGACAGGCATTTCCGTCGCTGCCTTTCCTGTCCTTGAAGGCCTGCAACTGGTGACCCTGATCTCCCCGATTTTTGTGTTTTTGCTGCTCACCAAAATCAGCGGAGTTCGAATGCTGGAAGCTCAAGCCAGGCGCCGTTGGGGGGACGACCCTGAATACAAACTGTATCTGCAACGCACGCCAACCATTATGTTGAACCCATTCGTCCAAGGGGGCAATCAAGGTGACAACATCAGACGATAACCTGCTGTCGTCTAGCGCCAAGCCGTTAAACCGTTTAGGGGCATTTAACCCTCCATCAATAACAAATTCTGAGCCAGTCGAATACGAACTCTCATCACTGGCAAGGAATAAGGCCATCCGGGCGACTTCCTTAGCCTGGGCAATCCGCCCCAATGGCGTCCTCCGGATAATACCTTCTTTGTTAATCGGCACATCTTCAACCATTGGGGTTTCGATCAAGCCAGGATGCACCGAGTTCACTCGAATTCCCTTCCTGGCGAGTTCTACTGCAGCGGTCTTGCTCATACCGGTAACCGCCCACTTGGATGCACCATAGGCAAATGAACCGACTGATGCACGCAAACCCGCCATTGAAGATATATTGACGATAGCGCCGCCACCGGACTCCGTCATTGGCTCGGCAACGGTCTTCATTCCGAGAAATACGCCTAAGGTGTTCACACGCATAACCGCCTGAAAGTCATCCACTGAGGTGGTTTTCAATCGGCCTACTCTAAAAATAGCTGCATTATTCACAAGACCGTGTATACCACCAGAGGTTCTGACAATTTCTTCAACCAGATCCTGCCAAGCGGCTTCGTCTGTTACATCAAGATGGCGATATTGAACGCCTAACTCATCTGCCAACGGCTGGCCCAAATCATCCAGTACGTCACACAACCAAACGATCGCGCCTTGTTCCTGAAATAGTCGGACTTCTTCTTCGCCCTGCCCTCTTGCGCCACCTGTAATCAAGCAGACCTTATGATCAAGCCTGCCCATTAACGCAGGCCGAAATCAAAAGTAGCGCCACTGCCATAAGTACGCAGGATTCTCCGTGCTGTATTCATGACATGAACCTCATCAGCTCCATCATAGATTCTGGCATAGCGCGCATGCCGATACATGCGCTCAAGCGGGGTATCCTCAGTGACACCCAGGGCACCGTGCACCTGGATCGCTCGATCTATGGCGTTATGTAACATACTCGCCCCGTAGACTTTAATGAGTCCGATTTCGATACGCGCTTCATCGCCCTGGTCAATCTTCTGAGCAGCATGCAAAGTAAGCAACCTGGACGCCTGTATTTCCGCTGCAGTATCGAAAATAAACTTCTGAATCTGCTGATGTTGGCCTAACGGTTTGCCAAAAGCGACTCGGTTATTGGCTCTGTTACACATGAGGTCAAACGCTCTCTGGGCCTGGCCCAGCCAGCGCATGCAATGGAAGATCCTGCCTGGACCCAGGCGATCCTGCGCTATTTTAAAACCCTGACCGCGCGGACCGAGCAGATTTTCCTTGGGAACGCGGACATTGTCATAGACCACCTCGTAATGACCATCGGCCTGCCCCATGACTTTTACGTCACGGATAATGTTATACCCTTGGGTATCGGTAGGGACAACAATCATGGAAAAAGCAGAGTGATCCGGTGCATCAGGCTCGGTTCGCACCATTGCCGTGGTATAGGCGGCATTGCCTGCACCCGACGTAAACCATTTGCGGCCATTGATCACCCATTGATCACCATCAAGCTCAGCTTTGGTCTGCAATTGGGTTGGATCCGAACTGGCTACTTCCGGCTCCGTCATACCAAAACTCGGGAACACCTCGCCATCCACCAGTGGCTTAAGATACTTATCCCGCCATTGATCACTAGCGTAACGATGCAACATGATGGAATCCTGAAGTGAATGGGTCCCGAGCGCCACCGTCGCTATCTCCGACCGCCCAACCACTTCATTAACAAACACATAGTCCATAAAAGGCAGGCCACCCCCGCCAATTTCTTCAGGATGACCTAGCGCCCATAATCCTGCATCTTTAGCTTTCTGCATCAGATCTTTCATCAATTGACCGCGACGCGAACTGACCTTGTCTTCGAGCAATTCACTTTCAATGGGATAGACTTCCTGCTCGATAAAGGACAGCACTTTCTGCCTGATAGGTTCAACATGTTCGGGTATTGATAGACTCAGCATCTTCTTCTCCTAAGCGCTTGCTTTAGTATGTAATTGTTTACGACTACCCCAGCATAATCTTGCCTGTTTCAAAAAGCACTCTTCTATCGACTTCTTTTCACCAACCCGGGTCCGAGTCATTTGTTCGTTTTCGGTAGGCCCTACTCGTCTGCCGATGCCCTGCATACCATCAGAGACCATCTTTGCTAGGGCGATCCTGCCTGGTAATCCAATTCATTTATCCGACAACTCTATGGATCACCCCTAGCTCTTGGTCGCTCAAAATCGTTACGCCAGACGCGTGCGGTATCTACAAACGAGTCCAGGGACGACAGGGCTTGATTTTTCAATCGGGACTGATTGGCATCAACGCCATCATAGTGCAACATTGATACTCCTGAATCGCTGACAACTTACAACAGACAGGCAGCTATAGCCTGTAAACTGATGACATGCCTTGGAGAAATTGATGAACAAACTATTACTATTAACCGTTTTTATGGCCGGCTACCTAGTCAACGACGCTCTCAGTACAAGCACCATCGCAGCGGCGTACGCGGCTACCACTGACCAGAAATTGAGCTCAGGAACTCTTGCGGTGTATAACAGGATTTTGGCCCTTGAACAGCATCTGGAACAGCACCATGAAGCGTTTATTGAGAGCCAAATTGATTTTGGACCCGTTACCACGGCAATACCAGGTATCGAGCTGCAGATCAGTGACGTTGCTGAAGAGATTGCTGATGTGCAAGGCAGTCTGAATATTCTCGAAAACAATCTGATAGGGATCGGCAACAATGTCATGTTTATTCGGTCAAACTGCCGATATCGTCCGGGCCCAACTTCGTAAATCCTGTCTCCAGCCTTATGTCGACTGCTCAGGCTGATCGTACAGATTCAGGGCTTTACCCCGTAAGGGTTGGTTGTCAGCGTCAGGCATTGCTTTCACCGCCCCACCCCTAGCGGTAGGGCTGCCAAGAGCCTAGGAATCAATACCACCCATGCACATATATTTAATTTCAAGGTAATCATCCATACCATACTTGGAACCTTCACGCCCCTGGCCGGACTCCTTGACACCTCCAAAAGGCGCCATGGGATTCGAGATCAGCCCTTCGTTAATTCCAACAATACCGTATTCAAGCGCTTCAGCAACACGCCATATACGACCAATGTCCCTGGTATAGAAATAACAGGCCAGGCCAACAGTCGTATCGTTGGCTAATGCAATAGCTTCACTTTCATCTTTAAAACTGAAAACAGGCGCGACTGGACCAAATATCTCGTCCGAGAACACCCGCATATCCGGTGTCGCACCGGTCAGGATAACCGGAGCCACAAATGTCTCTGCCATACCCTGGGTAGTGGATTGATCCGAAATTGAGGTCGCCCCTTTAGTAATTGCATCATCAATAAAGTCTCTTACGTCTGCAGCCGCACCCGCATCAATGAGTGGACCGACACTGACGCCTTCATCAAAACCATCCCCTACGGTCAGTTCAGCTACCGCCTTTTGAAAAAGTTCTACAAACTCATCGTAAACTGTTTCTTGCACCAGCAAACGGTTGGTACAGACACAGGTCTGGCCCGCATTCCGAAACTTACTTAAAATTGCGCCCTTCACTGCCTCTCCCAGGTCAGCATCATCAAACACGATGAAGGGCGCATTGCCACCCAGTTCCATAGACGTGCGCTTAACCGTACCTGCACACTGTTCGATTAGCTGTTTGCCCACTTCCGTTGATCCCGTGAAACTCAATTTCCTGACGGTTGGATTGGACGTCATTTCAGCGCCGATTTCAGAGGTGACCCCGGTAAGAATATTTATAACGCCATCAGGAATCCCGACTCTGCATGCCAACTCGGCGATAGCATAGGCTGAAAGTGGCGTCGCGTTAGCCGGCTTGCACACCACGGTACAGCCTGCCGCCAACGCCGGGGCCAGCTTGCGCGTTAACATGGCATTGGGGAAATTCCAGGGTGTTATGCAAGCCACCACCCCGACGGGTTGTTTGATACAGACAATTCGCTTATCGCTGTCTGGAGCCGCTATGGTATCACCATAGATTCGCTTGGCCTCTTCTGCAAACCACTCTATGTAACCTGCACCATAAGCAATCTCACCTTTTGCTTCAGCCAGAGGCTTACCTTGCTCAGCCGTTAAAATTTTTGCCAGATCATCGATGTGCTCGAGCATTGATTCAAACCAACTGCGCAGTAAATCTCCCCTCTGTCGAGCCGAGTATTGCTTCCAGGTTAGCTGCGCCGCTTCTGCTGCAGAAATAGCCTTGCGGGTCTCAAGGGTTCCACATCGAGCAACAGCGGCGATAACCTGGCCGTTGGAAGGATTAATAACGTCCAGAGTCTGCTGGCTATCGGCATCGAGCCATGCACCATTGATAAGCGCCTGCTGGCGCAGCAGACTCGGATCATTGAGATCTAAAAGCATTTCTTTCTCCTAAAATTATTACCTTGCCAGCCGGTTAAAATGAAGATTTTATCCTTAGTTGGGTTGGAATAGTCGGTTAACGACATTTAAAACAACCGCCATTTTTAACCGGCTTCAATCCCCGATTAAATACGGCCCGGATCGCGCCAATCCTGCCTGCACTCAGCCGGTACTAGCCTAGCAGCGGATGGCGCGTTGAAAAGTCACAAGCCTGCTCAAATGAATGGCCCGCTCGCAGTAGCAAAGCTTCATTCAGCGGCTGGGCAATCAATTCTAAACTTAGCGGAATCTGATCCGGGGAGAAACCACAAGGCAGACTCAATGTAGGATAACCGTTGTAGTCCCAAACGGTAACAAAGCGTGCACTTCGAGGAAACCAGCTCAAGGGTACTCCGCCGATGGTGCCCTTATCCGTATCTAGGCCTCCATAGGCACCCTCTGGACTATAACGGAACGCCTCGCTAGCCAAGGTCGGGCAAGCCAGGACATCAATCCCCTGGAAAACAGGGGCCATGCGTCCAACTGCTCGACGGCGTGCGAAGTTTGCTTTGGCTAGGTCGACTGAACTTGTGTCACGACCCTGCTGCAAAAATTCATTGAAATAGGCCCCATAAGCATCCGCTTGGGATGGATAAGTCGCCTCATGCACTGCAGCAGCCTCCGATGCGGCTATAATGCCCCAGGCAGCCAGCTCATCCTCGCTAAGCTCCGGTACTTTGATATTAACGACATCAGCGCCTAATTCTGCCAGGAGTGCCACCGCCTCGGTGACCGCCTCCGCCACATACGGTTCTACATCCTTTGTGGCAAAGGCTTCATCCCAACCAATCCTCAAGCCGGATACGCCTTTTTCCATCTCGGCTTCATAATCAGGAACATCACCATGCAGAGTGGTCGGGTCAGCGAGATCATGACCGGCTATCACCCCAAGCACTCTTGCAGCATCACGAACACTGCGAGTCATCGGTCCAACATGGTCTAATGTGGGTGCTAGATCAAGTACACCATGGCGACTAACCCTTCCCCAGGTTGGTTTTAACCCGACGATGCCATTCACGGCTGACGGAAACCGAATAGATCCCCCTGTGTCAGTTCCCAAAGAGGCAAAACATAAACCGGCAGCGGTTGCTACTCCCGAACCACCAGATGAGACCCCAGGCCAGCGATCCAGATCCCCCCAGGGATTTCTGGGCACCTCAAAATCCCGATGATATCCAACCATGGCGCCTTCAGTCGTTGCCAATTTGCCTAATAATATGGCTCCAGCCGCTTCGAGCCTTGCCACTACGGTCGCATCAGCGTCTGCTACAGCGTCCTTTCGAAAACTATGGCCACCCGTAGTCACCCAGCCAGTCTTATGGCATAGGTCCTTGACCGCTATCGGCACACCGTGCAGTGGCCCGAGCACATGGCCTTTATTCCTTAAAGCATCGGATTCCGCTGCAGTTGCCATGGCCTGATCTTTCATCACCGAAATGTAAGCATGTAGCCGCGGTTCAAGCTGGTCGATTCGTGCCAGCAAGGCCTCGGTGACATCAATTGAATCTAGATCACCCTGTGCAATAAGGGTAGCGACTTCGGATAAAGTTTTGTAATGAATAGGTTGATCGGTCATAAGTGCCACCCCTGAGGTAGACGGTTGCTTTATTAGCCCTGTTGCACCGTCTGATGGTGAACACCCCAACAGCGGTGAGCCGACTGCCACAACAGTCACACCGGTTGAAAATACTTTCAGCAGATCACGTCTTGTTGTTTTCAAACCAACTCTTTTGGCGATGCGTAACCGATAACCTAACACAGTTTATTGTGCATAAACCAGATTGTGGCTGGCAGTCAGCGCATAAGCAGAGGCCCTGTAATCCCGCCATAAAATAGGGTGTTACTCACGCTCACTGCGAGCCGAACCGAAAATTAAATTATAATTTAATAAAAAAAGTAATTAATTGAGGATTGAGTCGCCTCGAAGTGCTTTTTTTAGATCAGATACAGCGCTGAGCCCCCTTTAAGCCCCGCCTATCTCGAGGCACCTTAACATTTACAATTCAAATTGTTATAAATCATGAACCAGACTAGTTTTACAAGCATTCAAGCCGCTTAAAGGAGGCACACGCCCAATGACTATGAACGTTCTCGGCATGCTCGGCGTTGCACCCTCGCAAGGGTCAAGCGTTCATATTATCGGTGGCGGTATTGATGTTGATTATCTTACCCAGTTTGCCCAGGCGCACGAGTCCGCTGGGTTTGATGCTGCCCTGGTCGGTTACAGTTCGGCTTCAGCAGAAGGCTTTCAGGTGGCCAGTTTCTGTGCGGCAGAGACTAACAAGCTCAAATTTCTGGTTGCTCACCGACCGGGCTTTATCGCGCCCACACTAGCAGCACGAAAGATGGCTACTTTTGATAATCTCAGTAAAGGTAGATTGCTGGTACATATTATTACCGGTGGCTCAGATTTCGATCAAAGAAGGGATGGTGATTTTCTTGATCACGACCAACGCTATGCACGCACCGATGAATATATTGAGATCCTAAAGAAAGTCTGGCTAAGCTCAAAACCTTTCGATCATTCGGGTGACTATTACCAATTCGAAAAAGCTTATTCGGAAGTGCGCCCGTTTCAATCACCCCATGTACCTATTTACTTCGGCGGTATTTCCAATGCCGCACTGGCTGTTGGCGCCAGGCACGCTGATGTTTACGCCCTGTTTGGAGAGTCCAGGGCGAATATAAGCCAGCTCATGATGAGCATTAATAGGTTGGCCGCTACCCATCAGCGACAACCGAAATACCAGCTATCCTTCCGCCCCATTATTGCCCCAACTGAAGCAGCGGCCTGGCAGAAAGCCGAATCCATTCTCACCGCAGTAGAACCCGTACAAGCAAGGGCAGCAGCACCTGAGGCTGAAACTGCCAAAAGACTACTTCGTCTCTCTGCCCAGGGAGACATCCTTGATGAACGACTATGGACGCCAATCGCCGCTGCAACTGGTGGTTCAGGCAATACCACTGCCCTGGTCGGTACGCCCGAACAGGTAGCTGATGCCATTATTGCCTACTACCACCTCGGTGTTGATGGCGTACTCATCAGGGGCTTTGATCCTTTCAATGATGCAATTGAGTACGGTAAGGAACTCATTCCGAGAATCAAAGAGGGCACCGCAGCAAACCGATGAGCTTTAACACTGCCTTTGCAGAGAAATAACATCGATAATCTAACCTCACCAGGGCCTATTCGGAAAACCACTCATCCGGCATTGAATCATAGATAATCTCAGACATAGCGAAGGCTTCTATACCTGCATCGTCACAGATCTGTTTCGAGAAATGCGAAGCCCGAGCGCTGCGCACCATGACCTTGGCGGCGGGATATTTTCGCTTAAGCCAGAGACCGGTACGCAGGTTATCGTCGTCTTTAGGTGTTGCTAACAGCAAAAATGGCCTCATTAACTCCAGATTAATCACACTGCTGAGCTGCTGCCAGACCTGGGGATGATCGATTTCTCCTTCAAGCAAATGAAGACGGAAAGCACTGCTGATTTCAATCTGCTCCTTGGTAACTAGAATCCTGCGCTGCACATCGCTATCAATGATCACAACGTCTGAAACTTCACCAATAGCACTCTGTTGCAATTCCTCCAATATGGTTTGTCCGAAACGATTAAAACCCGCTATGACGACCGTATCTAACTTCCTTGTATCACTGAAATGACTCAACATATGTCTTTTTACCAGCTGTTTTGCGGCCAGGTGATAATTATTAAAGACAATCGCTTTGGTAATAACATCGGATAATCTCATGGCCCGCATAAACCTGAGCCGAGAGCAATGCACCACCAAATTACCTTCCAGCTCCGGCTGAAGGTCAAGAATTTTGCTAGCCGCCTCGAAGTTATCAAAATCATTGGTACTGGCAATGAACACTCGCAGCGCCAGATCCAACCGCAAGGTGAGCAAAAAATCCTGGCTGGTAAAGTCCCCGGTAATCACTTTGGCATCAAAACGCTCAACAAATTCCTGAGCCTGCACAGCGGTAATATTTCGCTCAACAATGACGATGGTGACACCAGGACTATGTTCTCGCAGCTTCGCCAGAATACTATAAGAGAGCGCTTCAGTACCGATCAGAATGACATGATTTTTGACTTTTTTCAGCCAGCGCTGCTGGTCAATCACCAAACGCTGTAACCAATCGACGATGGTTGATCCCGTCAGCAGAGGCGCTCCAAAATAGCCTATCCACAACAGGACTTGCCCCCACCAGGGGCCGGACACGGGCACTCCGATATCCATACCACCGAGGATAAACAAGCCCAGAGTGTAATACAGTTTGGTTGCCACACCGACTTCGCTGAGATTCCGCTCACTGACTTCAACGCCGGATTGAAAGCCAACAAAACCGCAGAAAACAACGACCAACGCTAAAGCCCAACGCCAGTTTTTTGAGTTAAGAAATAGAGAACTGGAAAACAGTGGTTTTTTCAAAGGTCAACAACCAGGTCTGGGTTAATAACTTGGTATCTGCAATACCATGGACTGCCAGGCCATTTTACACAAGGAGCCTGCCTAGCAGGGGTTTTCAATCAATAAGTTCGACCCAGCAACTATAATCACCAAGTTTTATATGCCAAAGACCGAATACGGCCTGGCCGCTATTGAGTATGGCACCTTCATTCCAACAAAATGACCCGCTGTTTCCAGTAAGCCACCTTAGCTACTTTACTGACTCACGGACAATTAACCTCAAAGCGACCCACCAGCTGATTGTAACGGTTCGAGTTTGTCCTCCGCGGCCAACTTATCCGAACACGCCATCAGTTTGCATCTCGCTAATTTGCGCATCTGAATAACCTAGTTGCCTGGCAATCTCGCGATTATGCTGTCCCAACCGAGGCGCATCGAAACTAATACGACCGGGTTCATCACGGAATTTCATTGGAATGCCGATATGTTCCCGACCGAATTCGTCGAGGACAATCATCTGTCGGTGTCTTATCTGCGCATCATCCGCCGCCTGGCGCAAGTTATTCACGGGTGCAAAGGCTACATCTATGTCATTAAACCATTCGATCCAATACTCCTGGTTTTGAGTTTTAAACGTTGCGTTAAAACATTCTCGCACGGGGTCCTGACCGGGTCCTGGTGGTAGCTCACACAGGGGCAGCAAATCCAGTCTGCCGAGCTTGCCAAGAAGGTTTTCGGCAAAGTGGATTTCTGACGCACCAAGCACGATAAATTTCTGATCTGCCGTCGGGTAGATATTATACATGGCATGCCCCCCCCAGATCCGTTCATCTTTTACACTTGGGGCCTCACCTTCGGCGAATACGGAGCCCATACTATTGGGTAGGCAGGCCATAAGAGAATCCATCATGGCAAGATCAATATAATCACCCTTGCCGGTATCGTTTCGGCGTAGCAGGGCCATCAGCACCGCAGATAACCCCATGGTTGCGGCCAGCATATCAGCTGCCGGCAAGGCTGGAATGGCGGGTTTGCTATCAAAACCAAGGTTAGCACTCAAAACACCCGTATAGGCCTCGGTTACCAGGTCATGAGCTGGCTTTTTGACGTAGGGGCCATCCTGACCAAACGCAGACAGGGAGAGATAGACTACACCCGGGTTAATTGCTTTTACTTGCTCGTAGTCAAGACCCAGCCGGCTGATAACGCCGGGCCGAAATGCCTCCACGATGACATCCACTTCAGCAGCCAGCTTCAAGGCCAACTGCAGACCGGCCTTGGTTTTAAGATTAATCTGCACACTACGCTTGCCCCTATGGGTATTGGCAAAATACACTGAAACACCCTCGCGCTGCTGGCCAATACTGCGATTAGGTTCCCCCGAGCCGCGTGGCTCAAGCTTGATGACGTCAGCCCCCTGGTCCACCATGATCTGGGTCAACAATGGCCCAGGCAGAAACAGGGACAAATCCAATACCTTAATGCCTTCTAGTTTCATATCAATTGCCAATCCTTCAACAGCTCTATCTGACGGGACTTCATACCGGATTTCGCTGCATTAACTGACGGGCAATAATAATTCGCTGCATCTCATTGGTACCCTCACCGATACACATCAGCGGCGCATCCCGGTAATACCTTTCCACATGCAGTTCTTTTGAATAGCCGTAGGCCCCATGAATCCGCATACATTCAGTGGCATTCTCTAGCGCCGCTTCCGAGGCAAACAACTTCGCCATACCAGCCTCCATATCACATCGTTCACCCCGATCGTAAGATTTAGCCGCATCCTCAACCAGCAGCCGAGCTGCTGCACATCGCGTCGCCATATCACCCAATTTAGTCTGGATGGCCTGATGCTGGCCTATCGGTTTACCCATAGTTTCACGAATCTGAGCGTAGGAAGTGGCATCTTTAAGGGCCGCATTAGCAACACCGACACCCCGGGCAGCAACGTTAATCCTGCCCAGTTCAAGCCCGCCCATGGTCTGGTAAAACCCCTGGCCTTCGGCTCCCCCAATTAAATCATCTACCGAGATCCGATAGTCATCAAAAATCAGTTCAGCTGAATCAATCCCCTTATACCCCAATTTTTCCAGCTTCTTACTCGCCTCAAAGCCCGGGCCTTTCTCGGCTAAAAACAAACTCATACCCTTGTGGCGCGGTTCTACTTCAGTATCGGTTTTCACCAGTAGTGCAACACAATTACCTTCCCGGCCATTGGAAATCCAGGTTTTAGTCCCGTTGATAATGTAGTCATCACCGTCGCGAACGGCTTTGGTACGGATTGCCTGCAAATCAGTGCCGCAGTTCGGCTCGGTCAGGGCCAGACCACCGCGCAATTCACCGGTGACAAACTTTGGCAGCAAACGCTGCTTCTGCGCTTCTGTAGCAAAACGCTCGACTGCAGCGGCCATAATCAAGTGAGAGTTAAAGATACCCGTCAGTGACATCCATACTTCAGAAATGGCGATGACTATTTTTGCATAAGTAGCGCTAGGCAGCCCCATGCCGCCATAATCTTGACTGATGGTGGCACCAAACAAGCCCAAAGCCTTCATCTGCTCGACCATCTCATAGGGGTACGCATCGGCATGTTCAAGCTCGAGAACATGATCACGCACATCACGATCCAACCATTTCCGAATACTATCCAGAATCAACCCTTCTTCTTCCTGACTGATGCTCTGCCCATCTCTATTGGTTAACTGCATATCCTATGACTCCTGTATTATCCGATCCTCGACCGCAAAACCGCGATTAGGGACCAGGACCGTTCGCTTATACTCCATTACCAGCACCTGATCCTGGTTAAAAGCCCGGGTAGCCACGGAAACAATGCCCTGTTTGGGTCTTGACCGGGACGCCCGCTTCTCCAGCACTTCAGACTCCGCATACAAGGTATCGCCATTGAAAACCGGTGCCGGCAAGGTGATATCAGTCCATCCCAGGTTCGCTATGGCCTTCTGGCTCACGTCGGCCACACTCATCCCAGCCACGATCGCCAGGGTGAGTGCACTATTGACTATGGGTTTACCAAATTCCGAATGTTTTGCGTATTCTGCATCAAAATGAAGCGGGTGCTGGTTCATGGTTAACAGCGTAAACCAGGTGTTGTCGGCTTCCGTAATGGTCCTGCCGGGTCGATGTTCGTATATATCGCCTACCGAGAAGTCCTCAAAATAACGACCGGAAGAAGCCCGATATCGGTTGGTGGAACGGGTTTTTTCTGTCATCTCTGTTCTAACTCGCTATTGGGGTTAGACTTAACTTACCACCTTTGATAAACCAGGGGCTATATCGGTGCAGATAAACAAAACCACGGCCATACTGAGCCCTAGCATGGCATTTACGACCAAACCATTGTCAGCAGATTTTTACAATGAACTCGATCAGGAATTCGATGGCTTTACCAACCATATTCTTGTCTCACAACACGCCTTCGATGAGGACTGGGGGGTGTGGGAAAGACATCCCCTCGGTGATGAAATCGTACTCCTGCAGAGTGGAGAAGCTGACCTGGTTACCTTGCATGCAGGAGAGGAAACTACGCAGCACCTGTCTACGCAGGAGGGATATGTCCTAATCAAAAAAGGCACCTGGCAGACCGCCAGAACTACGCAGTCGACGTCAATGCTGTTTATTACCGCTGGTGAGGGTACCGTAAACCAGGAAAACCCCAGCTAATAGCTCAACCCGCCAGTTTGGCTCTTGCCCGGTCGGTCAAACCAACCGAAGAACCACCGCACAGACTAATGGCTTGCCCATTAACAAAATTACAATCATCCGAGGCTAAAAAATGAATAGCGGCCGCGACTTCTTCAGGTTCACAGATCCGCGCCAAGGGGACCGTAAGCTTTTCAGATTTCAGCAGGGCTTCTCCGCCCTCCTCGTGTGCCATGGGCGTATTCACTGAGGATGGGCAGACACAATTCACCCTGATATTTTGATCACCCAATTCAAGTGCCGCAGTCCGGGTAATGCCAATCGCTGCGTGCTTTGAGGCGACGTATGAACCTAAATTTGCAGTACCATGCTGGCCAGCCATCGATGACGTGTTGACTATTTTCGAACCGGCCGCCATGAGTGGCACGGCCGTTTTAATGCCATTGAAAATTCCCAGAACATTAACGTCATGACAAGCTTGGAAATCTGCTTGATCAGATTCCAGAAGGGTCTTGTAACCCGAAAATACGCCCGCATTATTAACCAGGATATCAATTTTACCGCAAGTATCCATGGTGAACTGCATTAATGCCTGCATCTGGCTCAGGTCTGACACATCAGTCTGGAAGAATTGACACTCCAACTGTTCTGCCAATTCTGAGTAGTCATCCCTATCGGCAATGACAACTTCAGCCTCCGCCTGAAGAAACCGTTTGACCACCGACAGGCCAATACCTGAACCACCACCGGTAATAATGGCCACTTCATTCTTGAGTGAAAAAAACATGCTTGACTCCTTTCATAAGGGCACAGTGAATTCAGTAATCGGCTGTTACCGCGGACGTTAAACTATGGCGATTCGTCATAATATCCTCTGGATTAAAGGCCAGCCGCCATGCCACCAGCCACCGGCATGGCCAGCCCGGTCACATAACTGGCAGAGGGACCCGCAAGATAGGCAACGCTTGCTGCTATTTCAGCAGGCTCGGCGCCACGACCCAGCGCAATGGTTGCGTCTTCCATGTCCTGTGCCTGCTGCGGAGAAATACCCTGCTCCTGGGATATGCGGGCAAACAACTGTTCGCGCATCGCAGTATTAACCGCTCCAGGACACACCGCATTAAACCGAATGCCTTTATCGGCATACTCAAGCGCCATTGCCTTGGTCAAACCCACTACGGCAAATTTTGATGCCGTATAGGCAATAGGGATATCAGCAATGGCTCCCAGACCGCAAAGGGAAGCAATATTAACAACAGCCCCTCGCTGATGATCATGAACGGGATTACTCAGCAGATACGGGACCGCCGCTTGGCAACAATTAAAGGTTCCCAGGAGGTTAACATCCAAGGCACGTTGAAAATCCTGCTTTTGGGTATCCAGTAGTTCGCTACTGCCACCGCCAATCCCCGCGTTATTGACCAGGATATCTATCCGTCCCAACTGCTCCGCGACCGAAGCCAAGACCAATTTAACTTGGTCGGAATCAGTTACATCCATGGCAAAACAAAGTGCATTCACGCCATCAGCCCGAAGTGCGTCACTACCGGTTTGCAATCCTTCCCACGCCGCTTCGACATCGGTCAACACGACGATCGCTCCCTCGCCAGCTAATTTTGCGGCAATCGCTCGACCAATTCCCTTGGGGTGGCCAGCGCCAGTGACAATGGCTACTTTATCTGTCAGCATGCTGCTCTCCCTCAATTATTTCGTTTTTACTTGGGCTTCTTCCATATACGCCAACGCATTAAGCAACCACGTGGGTGATTGGCTGCCACCGGCACCGCCATAATTCAGTGAACCCTGTAAGCTGGTATCACCCTCTCGCACTATAGCAGTCACATCAATTAAATCGTCTATGAATTGCTGCAGTGCTTCTTCTTCCATGGGGTCAACAGTTAAATGAAGCGCTGGCGGTTCCATTACACCCAATAAAACCCAACCGCGAGCGCGCATAGCGCCTGTGACACTTTCAATATCCACCTTAGCGCCATCAGCGCACGGTTCAGAGGTAATCATGATCAATGGCCCATCCGTCTGCCAGGTAGCCAGTCCAGCTATCTCACCTACCGCACGTTGGATCCTATCCTTGACCGCCAGGATCTGCCGGGCATTTTCGACATAACCTTCTTCGCCCAGGTAATTCATCACCGCCCATGCGGCCGCCGTCGATGCCAGTGGTCGACTGCCCATAAATGCCTGGGAAAGATAGAGTCCACAAGGCCATTCCGTAACCGGAACGTAATGGTACTGCTGTTGCTCTCTGGACCGATACAAAACAGTTGAACAG
>Ga0206679_10001249_pt1 | contig 21030 bp, 22 predicted proteins | sample M110012015metaG_FD_155464 | JGI IMG/M metagenome (GOLD analysis project Ga0206679, IMG submission 155464) | Ammonia-oxidizing marine archaeal communities from Monterey Bay, California, United States - M1 100m 12015 | ecosystem: Environmental > Aquatic > Marine > Intertidal zone | place: USA... | reverse complement strand
AGATTTAATTCTATTGTTAAGATAAAAAGTGATATTTACGACTCCTCGCGGGAAATAGGGATCAATAGATGTGGGGATAATTTCTTACAAAATAATAGCGAAGTAAAAACTATAAAAGTTGAAAAAGTTTTGGAAGAGATAAAATCTTATTTTAAAAACAAAGAAGATTGTAAATAGTAATCTAGAGTAAACTTCTATGATTATAATTTCTTCTTATTTAGGTTAATCCTACTTTAGGATCATTTGTGCAGTCAAAAACCCTTATTTTTGCTTCATTTTACCTCTATTTTAAAATTTTAAACAATTATAAATTAAGAATTTTATAAAAAAAATGTTATAATAAATATTTCCTATAATTAAAAATATGACAAATAAAAATACTTATCAGGCAGATTCTATCAAAGTTTTAAAAGGACTTGAAGCAGTTAGAAAAAGACCTGGAATGTATATTGGTGACACAGATGATGGTACTGGTTTACATCATATGGTTTATGAGGTTGTAGACAATTCTATTGATGAAGCTCTAGCAGGTCATTGTAAAAATATAAACGTTAGAATTAATTCCGATGATACTATTACAGTTATTGATGATGGAAGAGGAATTCCTGTTGATATACATAAAGGAGAAAAAAAATCGGCAGCAGAAGTTATTATGACACAACTTCATGCAGGGGGAAAATTTGATCATGACTCATATAAAATTTCTGGAGGATTACATGGAGTAGGTGTTTCAGTTGTAAATGCACTATCAGAAAAATTACAATTAGAGATTAATAGAGATAATAAAAAGTACTTTATTGAATTTAAAGATGGAGAAGCAAAGGCACCTTTAAAAGTTATAGGTAAATCAAAACAAACAGGAACCCAAATAACTTTTTTACCATCAAAAAAAATCTTTTCTTCAATCAAGTTTAGCGCAAATATTCTAATTAAAAGAATGAGAGAGTTGGCCTTTTTAAATAAAGGTGTTAAAATTATTTTTACTGAAGCTAATCAAAAAAAAGAAAAGGTATCAGAATTTAAATTCGATGGTGGTGTTCTTGAATTTGTTGATTTTTTAGATGAAAAAAGAGAAAAATTACAAAATAAAAATGGAAAAGACTTATTTAAAAAACCTATATATATAGAAGGGAAAAAAAATAATATAGAGCTAGAATGTTCTTTAAAATGGAATGCTAGTTATGCTGAAGATATTTTTTCATATACAAATAATATACATCAAAAAGATGGTGGAACTCATTTATTAGGTTTTAGAAGTGCTTTAACAAGAGTAATAAATAAATATGCAAATGAACATAATCTTTTAAAAAAAAATAAATTAGCAATTTCAGGAGATGATATCAAAGAAGGTCTTACTTGTGTTTTATCTGCTAAAATTCCTGATCCAAAGTTTTCATCACAAACCAAAGACAAACTAGTTTCTTCCGAAGTAAGAATGATTGTAGAGACTGTTGTTAATGAAAAATTGTCTATATGGTTTGATCAAAATCCATCTGTTGCAAAAATAATTTTAGCTAAAGTTATTCAAGCGGCTATGGCAAGAGATGTTGCGCGAAAAGCTAGAGAGAATGTAAGAAGAAAAGGTGCTCTTGAATTAAGCGGCCTTCCAGGAAAATTAGCAGATTGCCAAATAGGAAAACAAGAAGGCACAGAATTGTTTATTGTAGAGGGTGATTCAGCAGGAGGATCAGCAAAACAAGGAAGAAATAGAGCAAATCAGGCTGTACTACCTCTAAGAGGCAAGATTTTAAATACTTACGTTGAGGATTTAACAATAAAAAAAAATGGCAATGGCGCTGATCAACAAACAAAAGCTTTATCAAAAATGATTTCATCAAATGAAATAGTAACTTTGATTAATGCTCTTGGGTTAGATCCAAAAGCTCAAGAAATAGATTTAAAAGATTTAAGATATGGAAAAATTATTATTATGACTGATGCTGATGTGGATGGTTCACATATAAGAGCATTATTATTAACCTTTTTTAATAATAAACCGTTTAATAAATTAATTAAAAATGGACATGTATATTTAGCTCAACCACCGTTGTTTAAAATTAACAAAGGTTCCAAAGGAATATATATAAAAGATGAAAAAGAGTTGGAAGATTATATTGTTAATAACAATAAAGAATTAAAAAAGATTAAGAGAGGTTCTAAAGAGTTTACAAAAGAGTTAGATTTAGAAAAATCTAAAATGAATATTCAAAGATTTAAAGGTTTAGGTGAAATGAATCCAGAAGAACTATGGAGCACAACTCTTGATCCTAAAACTCGTAATTTGCTTCAAGTTCAATATTCTAAAGATCTAAAAAAAGATCAAAATTTAATTCATACTCTAATGGGTAATGACGTTGCGTTACGAAAAGATTTTATTATCTCTAACGCAATAAATGTTCAGAATCTTGATATTTAATAATGAAGTTTTTTGAAACTTCTAAGTATCATTTATTTAAAAAATCAACTTATATAAGTTTAAGATGGATAGGTATAATTGGCCAATTTATATCAGTTAACTTTGTTTATTTTTTTTTAAATTTTGAATTTGATTTTTTTACTTCTAATTTAATAATAATTTTAGGAATTATAAGTAATTTATATTTAATTTTTATTTATAAAAAAACTCAATTATCAGACAGATCAGCATTTTTCTTTTTAGTTTTAGATATATTTCAATTAGGAGTTTTGCTTTATTTAACAGGAGGTGTTAATAATCCCTTTGTAATCTTTTTGTTAATTCCAAGTGTTTTTTCATCATCAAATTTGAGCTTTAAAACAAATTGTTTGCTTGTACTTTTAACCACTGTTGTAATTATTTTTCTTACATTTTACTCAGAAGATTTACCTGGTTCTATAAGAGATCATTTTCACATAAACCCATATTACCATTATTCTATTCCAGTTTCTTTAATAATTGCTTTAATTTTTTTAAATTATTTCGCTATGACATTTGGAACACAATCTCGTCTAAGAAAAGAAGCTTTAGCAAAAATGGAAGAAGTAATGGCAAAAGAACATGAGCTTTTATCTTTAGGTGGCCAAGCCGCTGCTGCAGCACATTCTTTGGGCACTCCACTTTCTACAATTAAGATTATAACGCAAGAACTTGTAAAACAATTTAAAGAACAAAAAGATATTAAAAAAGATATTGAGCTTTTATTAAGCCAAGTAGAAAGATGCAATCAAATTTTAAAACGTTTAAGTTTAAATCCTGTAGAAGAGGATGATTTTATCGATAAAGATATCACAATGAGAGATTACTTAAGTGAAATTATCTCTTCATTTAGAGAGATTAGTAAAAAAAATTTTAATTTAAATTTTGATCAATACTCAAATGATAAAAAAATAACAAAATCAATAGAAATTGTTTATGGTTTAAGAAATTTTATTGGTAATGCTAATAAATTTTCAAAAGAAAATGTGTATATAAATTTAAAGAGTGATAGCGAAATTACTGAAATTATAATTGAAGATGATGGTAATGGTTACCCAAAAGATGTATTATCAAAGATTGGAGAGCCATATTTAAGATCTAATGATCCTATAGAAAAGTCAAATACTGGGCTTGGGCTTGGATTATTTATTGGAAAAACACTTTTAGAAAAAAACTTTGCATCTATAAATTGTAGGAATTCTAAAACCAGAAGTGGTGCAGAAGTTATTGTTAGATGGAATAATAGAGATCTATTTAATATTTAATGAAATTTTTTTTTTGTATCAAACAAAGAGCTTAATTGAGATATCATTACATCACCCAACTCATTTACATCGGTAATTTTTATTGCTTTATCATAATATCTAGAAACGTCATGACCAATCCCAATTGCTAAAACCTCTATATCAGTTTTATTTTCCATAAATTTTACTATTTTCTTAAGATGTTTTTCTAAAAAGTCACCTGAATTAACAGAAAGAGTGGAGTCATCAACTGGTGCTCCATCAGAAATGACCATTAATATTTTTCTTTCTTCTTTTCTTTTCTTAATTCTATTATAAGCCCATGAGATTGCCTCTCCATCTATATTCTCTTTGAGCAAACCTTCTTTAAGCATTAGACCTAAATTATTTTTAGCTTGTCGCCAGTGTGTGTCGGCACCTTTATATATTATGTGTCTTAAGTCGTTCAATCTTCCAGGTGTTTTAGGTTTGGAATTTTTATTCCACAACTCTCTACTTTGTCCTCCTTTCCAGTTTTTGGTAGTAAAACCTAAAATTTCAACTTTAACTGAACATCTTTCCAAAGTTCTAGATAATATGTCGGCACAAATTGCTGCAATGGTAATTGGTCTGCCTCTCATAGAGCCAGAATTATCGATTAGTAAAGTCACTATTGTATCTTTAAATTCTAAATCTTTTTCTTTTTTAAATGAAAGAGAATTATATGGATCCATTATAATTCTTGGTAATTTTGAACTGTCAAGCAAACCTTCTTCTAGATCAAATTCCCATGCTCTATTTTGTTTAGCAAGTAATTGCCTTTGAAGTTTATTTGCAAGTTTAGTTATGATATCTTGAAAACCAACTAATTGTTGGTCTAAAGTTCTTCTTAGCTTTAATGCTTCATCAGCATTCTCTAAATTTTCAGCTTTTGTAATTTCATCGTATTGTGTAGTAAAAATCTTGTAATCAAGATTGATATTATCAATATTTTTTTGAACAATTTGTTCTGAGTTTTGTTCATCTGATTCGCTATCTGAAAGTTGTTTATCTAGACTAAATTCATCAACATCATAATCAGCATCTAAAGCAGTTTGTGTTTCTTGATCATTGTTTTCATCTTTATTATCTTCAGACTCTTTATCTCGATCATCATTTGAAGGATTGTCTTGTCCTTGATCTTGGTTTTCTTCTTTTCTTTCATCATCTTTTTCACTTTGAAAGATGTCCATTTCCTCTAAAATCTCTGAAAATCTTGAACTATAGTTATTTTGATTTTCTAAATTTTCTTGTAAGAATTTTTTGTGTTTATCTATTGATTTTTCAAAGTCTTTTTCCCAGAAACTTAACATTTTTATTGTCAAAGGATTTAATTTAATTTGATGAAAGTTTTTAAGCATATAAAGCTCAAATGCTTCAGCAAGAGGAACATCTTCTTTAGTTTTTAATTGATTTTTTTTATGATTAATTATTTGAGCATAATTTTCATTAAAATTTTTTTCTATTCCTTTAAGCATTTTTCCACCTAGTGACTCATATCTAATTTTTTCAGCAATATTATAAAGTGATCTTGATGAAGTATTAGTTGGTAAGTTTTTTCTATAGATAGTATCATTAGAAAATTTTTTTTTTAGAGCAGCCGAATCTGTTTCAGCACGTAATCTAATAAAGTCACTTGGATTTGTTAAATTATCAATTTCAATTGTACTTAAATCTTTTGATTTTTTATTTTTAGAAGATTTATCAATTAAAGTAAAATCATCAGAAATTACTTTTGCAGTTGATGTTAAAGCAAGTCTGAACTTTTCTTTTAAGTTAGTTTCTTTGCTGCTCATTTAAATTTGAATATTTATCAACGATTCTGGTAATTCTTCTCCAAAACATCTTTGATAATATTCTGCAATAGTATTTTTTTCAATATCATCGCATTTATTTAAAAAAGTTACTCTGAAAGCATAACCAGTATCTTTAAAAATCTCTGAATTTTCTGTCCAATGTAAAACAGTTCTTGGGCTCATTACTGTTGAAATATCACCAGCCATAAATCCTTTTCTAGTTAATGTAGCAACTTTTATCATATTGGCTACTTTTTCTTTGCCTTTTGAATTATTAAGATTTTTGTTTTTTGATAATATAATTTGCATTTCCTTTTCCATGCTTAAATAATTTAAATTTGTAACTATTTCCCATCTGTCTAGTTGTGCTTGATTTATTTGTTGGGTTCCAGTGTATAGTCCTGTAGTATCTCCTAATCCAATTGTATTAGCTGTAGCAAATAATCTAAAATATTTGTTTTGTTTTATTACTTTATTTTTGTCTAAAAGAGTAAAGTATCCATCACTTTCTAGTATTCTTTGCAAAACAAACATTACATCACTTCTGCCAGCATCATACTCATCAAAAACAAGTGCGACTGGATTTTGAAATGCCCATGGCAGTATTCCTTCTTTAAATTCTGTAATTTGTTTTCCATTTTTCAAAGTTATCGCATCCTTACCAATTAAATCTATTCTGCTGATATGTGAGTCCAGGTTAATTCTTACACATGGCCAATTTAATCTTGCTGCTATTTGTGTAATATGACTTGACTTTCCTGTACCATGGTATCCATGGCAAATCACTTTTTTATTATGTGAAAAACCGCTTAAAATTGCGAGTGTAGTATCTCTATCGAATATATAATCTTTATCTATTTCAGGAACATATTCATTTTTTTTTGAAAATCCATCCACTTCCATTTCAGTATCGATACCAAAAGTTTGTTTTATAGAAATTTTTATATCAGGTTGTATGTTAAGATTTGGTGTCAATTTTTTCTCTATATGTGCTTTTAAGCTGTGTATAAGCTAGCGTAATTAGTTTTAGTTTTTCCTCGTATTTTTTGTTTCCAGAATTCATATCAGGGTGAAATTTTTTGACAAGCACTTTGAACTTATCCTGTATTTTTTTCCATTTTAAACCTACAGAAACCCCCAATATGGTAAAAGCTTTGATATCTTTATGATTAAATTTAAATTGACGCATATGATCATAGTTACCATTAATTTTATCTTTATCGAGCTCATCTCTCAGAGTGTTATTCCAAAGTACTTTAAAGAAATTATCTGAAGAGCTAAAACTTTGTGTGGGCTTATGCCAAACCATATCAGACTTTAAAAAATTCAAAACTTGATCATCATTCATTCCTGAAAAATAATTCCAATTTTTATTAAATTCCTTTACATGTTCAAGACAAAGCATTCTATGCTTTTTGCTATTATCTTTTTCAACTGGTGCCTTATAATTACCAATTTCATTACAATTATTCCAGTCACAAATATTTTTCATGATATATAATAATATTTATGGATATAAATGAGTTAATTGCAATTATAAAAAATAAACTGCAAAATAAAATTGATATTGAAAGTATTAATATTGAAGATAAATCATTTCTTCATAAAAATCATGCCAGTGATCAAGAGGGTAAATTCCATTTAAAGATTACTTTAAAATCTCTTGAACTAAAAAAATTGTCTAGAATAGAGAGTAATAAAAAGGTTTATAAAGTTTTAGATCAAGAATTAAAAGAATTTATACACTCAATTCAAATTTTAATTACTTAATTCTTTTTTTAAAAATAAACTTACATTTTTTTGGCTAAATTCTTTATTAATTAAAGGAGAACCAATTTTTTTTAATAAAACAAGATTAATTTTATTTGAATTATTTTTTTTATCTTTAAGCATAAAAGACAGAATTTTATTTAAATCTTTAACTTTAAAAAATTTATTTAGATTAGATGGTAAGTTACAGTTGTAGATATGATTTATAATTGAATTATGCTCATTTTTTTTAAGCAAATTGTTCTTTAGACTAAAATTTAAAGCTGTTTTCATTCCAAAAATAACTGCTTCTCCATGATTTAGTTTTTTTGAATAACCCAATGATGCTTCATAGGCATGAGCAAATGTATGACCAAAGTTTAAAATTTTTCTTAATCCTTTCTCTTTCTCATCTTTTTCCACAACATTTCTTTTGATTTTACAACTTTCAAGAATAGCTTTTTCAATAAATGGAGATGAAAGATTAAATATTTTTTTACTATTCTTATTTAAAAAATTATAAAAATTTTTATTAGCAATTAGAGAATGTTTTAAAATTTCACCATACCCACAAATTATTTCTCTTTTTGGAAGAGTTTTTAGAAATTGAATATCAGTAATAACTAAATTTGGTTGATAGAAATTACCTATTAAATTTTTTCCATATTTAGTATTTACTCCAGTTTTTCCTCCGATAGAGGAATCAACTTGAGATAAAAGAGTAGTTGGTACATTTACAAATTTCATTCCCCTCTTAAATAAGCTAGCTGCAAAACCACTTATGTCACCTGTTATTCCGCCACCTATAGAAATTAAACAATCGTTTTTTGAAAAATTTTTATTTAGCAAGATATTTAAAATTTTGTTTACACTATTTATGTTTTTATTAATTTCACTCGCTTTAAAAAAATAAACATAGAGATTTTTTTTATTTAAGGATTTTTTTATTTTAGAAACAATTTTTTTTGAAATTTTTTTGTCAACAATAAGTAAACATTGCTTGAAGTTAAGTGAATTATCTTTGATAATTTTTGAAATACTCGATATCAAGTTAGAACCAATTATAATTGGATAAGCTTGAGTTTTTGTTTTAATTTTTAACTTAATTGGTCTCATAAATTTTTAAAATTTTTTCAACAATTTCATTTTTTGATAGATTATCACATTTAATTTCATATAAAGCTTTAGAATAAATGTTAGATCGTTTTTTTATTAAATCAATTAATTCATTATCTGTTGCATTAAAAGCCAAAGGTCTTTTTTTGCTATTTTTAATTCTATTTAGCAATATTTTATCGTCCCAATTTAACCAAAAAGAGAGATGATCTTTTAAAATCTCTTTTCTTATATTTTTATTTATAAATGATCCGCCTCCAATAGAAATAACTGTCGAATTTAATTTCAATTTTTTTAAAGTAATTTTCTCTTCAAATTTTCTAAAATAGTCTTCTCCCTTGGTTTCAAATATTTTTTTAATAGATATTTTTAATTCTTTTTCAATTTCTTTATCAATATCAATGAAATCTAATTTTAATTTTTTTGCAATGAGTAAACCGATAGAACTCTTTCCAGATCCCATCATTCCTAAAAAAACAAGATTTTCTTTTGATTTCATAAGTTTCTTTATTGAAAAAACACAAATATGTCTTAATTTGAAATTAACTAAAGTTATATGCAATTTAATAAAATTACAAGTTCAAGCAAAACTAATATCATTGGACAAGTCGTTAAATCTATTATTGGACTTGCAGTCATTTTGGGTCTTGTTTTTTTTCTTAGTAAAATTGATTTTCCTGCCCCAAAAAAAGAAATAGAAAAAATTATCCCAAATGAAAATTTTAAAATTGTTAAATAAGAAAAATTTATCAATTATAACTATTTACTTACTGTCATCTATCTCTGTAATTGCTGAGGATAAGCCCATAGATATTTGGAACATAGAAAAAAAAAAGACAGAAGTTGTTACGCAAGAAATTTCATCGCTAGAAAAAATATCTGAAAGTAGCATTTATAAAATGCAAGCAGATAAAAAAAAAAATTCTATTAAATTAGAACAAGAATTAGCCTCAAAAGAAATTAAGATTGCAGGATTATATGATCCAGAAGAATACGGCTTGAGTATTAATATGTGGTCAAATTCAGATGGTTTAAAATTAAGAAATCTTTTTGATAAAATAAATAAGTATAATCTATCAAAAGATGCTTCTGAAATTCTTAATATCTCAATGTTGACGAATGCATATTATCCAAATCAAAATATTACAGAACAAGAGTTTTTAAATTTTAAATCAGAATGGTTAATTAAAGACTCAAACTTTGAACTAATTGAAGAATATCTAATAAAAAATCAAATTATAAATTTACATCCAGATTTGACTAGATATTTGGTTGATAGATATTTATCACAGTCAAATGTAAAAAAATCATGTGAAATTTTTTCTAAGATAAATGTACCTATTGAAGATGATTATTTATCAAAATTTAATTTATATTGTTTAATCAATTATGGTAAAAATGAAGAAGCACAACTAATTTTAGATTTAAAAAAAGAGTTAGGTTTTCAAGATGATTATTATGAAAGTAAAATTAATTATTTATTTGGTTATATAGAAGAGGTTAATAAAGAAATTTCAGAAAAATCTATTTTAGATTTTCATTTAGCTCATAGAACTAATACTGAATTTTCTTATGAGCCTAACAAGGAAACCTCAAAATTAATTTGGAAATATTTATCAGCATCAAATTTACTTTATAATATTCAGGATATTGAAATTACTGATGTTGATAAAATTTCAACAATTGAAAGAGCTACTCATGATAAAAATTATTCAGAAGAAGAATTATTTGAGTTTTATAAGCGATTTCAATTTAGTTTAAATCAATTGCTAAATACTAAAGAGTCTTATAAATCTTTACCTCCAATAGAAGGAAGAGCTCTTGTGTATCAAAGGTTACTTTTAACTGAAGAGCCAAAGTTGAAACTTGAGTTGATTAAAATTTTAAAGGATATATTTGAAGCAGAAGGTATTGGTAATGCATTTGATGATGAATTGAAAAATTTTTTAAACCAAATTGGTGAAGAGGATATCCCTTCTAATTTCACGACTTTTTATAATGATAACGTTAAAATTGAAGATGTCATTGATAAAAAGATTAAATTTAATAACAAAGTTTTGCATCAATCTAAGTTAGTGAATTACTTTAATGGAGATTATGCAAAATCTAAAATTGAAGAAGATCTCAATAAATTTTTAAAAAAAATTAAAAAGGATAAAAAATATTTCTTATCTAAAAAAGATATAATTTTTATTGAAGCATTAAAATCAGATGGAATAAAAATTTCAAAAAAATATGATGGTCTTTACAAAATAAATAAATCTGAAATGCCAATAGATATCCAGTCAATGATAGATAATAAAGAAATAGGAGCAGCATTATTAAGAGTTGTAGAGGTGATTGGTCCAGAAAAAATAGAAGATATTGACGATGATACTGTTTATTTTATAATTAATACTTTAAATCAACTAAATGTTGATTTAATTAGAAATAAACTTTTGCTAAAAGTTCTTCCTTTAAAAGTTTAAAAATTATAATAAAATAAACTCATTTATGGCTGTCAAAACTATCATAATCGAACCAAATAAATTGCTTAGACAGATTTCTAAACCTGTTGATAAAGTTACTAAAAAAGAGCAAAAATTAATGGATGATATGTTGGACACTATGTATGCAGCAAATGGAATAGGTCTTGCGGCAATACAAATTGGGATTCCAAAAAGGATTATTGTAATGGACATTAGTAAAGAAGAGGAAAAAAAAGACCCTAGATATTTTGTTAATCCAGTAATTAAGAATAAAGATCCAATTAAAAATACACATGAAGAAGGATGTTTGTCGGTGCCAGAGCAATTTGCGGAAATAGATAGACCAAGAAAATGCGAGGTAGAGTATCTTGATTATAATGGAAAAAAACAATTATTAAAAGCTGATGGACTACTTGCAACATGTATTCAGCATGAAATGGATCATTTAGAAGGAATATTATTTATTGATTACCTATCAAAATTAAAAAAATCCATGATTATAAAAAAACTATCTAAATTAAAATCAAATACTGCAGTCCTTTAATTGATGGCAAAAAAGATTGTTTTTATGGGCACGCCAATGTTTGCTGTACCCATTTTGAAATCATTATATCAAAATGGTTATCCAATATCAGATGTATATACACAACCTCCTCAAAAATCACAGAGGGGACAAAAAATAAATAAATCGCCCATACAAGGTATTGCTGAAACTTTAAATTTAGATTTTAGAACTCCAAAATATTTAAAAGATAATAATGAAGAATATGAATATTTTAAAAGTATAGATGTTGATCTTGCAATAGTTGTTGCTTATGGACAAATCATTCCAAAAGAATTTCTAAGTTTAACTAAAAAAGGATTTATTAATATTCATGCATCTCTTTTGCCAAAATGGAGAGGAGCAGCGCCTATACAAAGATCTATAATGAATCTTGATAAAGAGACAGGAATTAGTGTTATGAAAATAGCAGAACAACTTGATACAGGTCCAGTGTGCAATACTTATAAAATAAATTTAGAAAACAATTTAAACGCCAGTGATGTTGCCGACAAATTATCTTTAATAGCAGCTGAGAAAATATTAGATAATATTGATAATATTTTGGAAGATAAAGCAAAATTTATTGATCAAGATAATTCAAAAGCAACATATGCATCTAAAATTCAAAAGGCTGAAGGTGAAATAAATTGGAATAATGAGGCAAAAATTATTATTGGAAAAATAAATGGTTTATATCCTGTGCCAGGTGCATTCTTTATATACAAAGGAGAAAGATACAAAATTTTAAAAGCAGAAATTGGTAATGGTATTGGAAAACCAGGAGAAATTATTTCTGATTATTTAGAGGTTGTTTGTGGGGGTAAACAGACAATAAAAATTAAAGAGATACAAAGACAAGGAAAAAAGCCTCAAAATATTGGTGAATTTAGGCTTGGTTCGCAAATAAAAAAGGGCACATTTATTTAAATGGCTAGGTATCAACTCCTTATTGAATATGTGGGTACAGATTTTAGAGGGTGGCAAATTCAAAAAAAAGGATCAACTATTCAAGGGCTTATTCAAGAAAAACTCACAAAACTTCTAAAAGAAAAAATAATTTTAAATGGTTCAGGTAGAACAGATACAGGTGTACATGCGATTGAACAATCAGCTCACTTTGATTGTAAGAATGAGATTTCAGATTTGATAAAATTTTTAAAGTCAATTAATCATTTTTTAAATGATCAAGGTATTGCAATAACTAAAATTAAAAAAAGGAACAATAAATTTCACTCAAGATTTTCTGCAAAACAAAGGGTTTATAAATACATAATTTTTAATCAAATAAGTGCCCCTGTAATTGAAGAGAAAAGAGGTTGGCATGTAAGAAAACCTTTAGACATAGAATTAATTAAAAAAGGTGCAAAAAAGTTAGTTGGCACTTATGATTATTCAACATTTAGATCCTCAAGTTGTCATGCCAAGAGTCCAATTAGAACAATTAAATCAATAAAAATTAGATCATTAAAAAATAAAATTGAAATAGAGTTCAAGTCACAATCTTTTTTACAACAACAGGTTAGATCTATGGTTGGTTGTTTAAAATATTTAGGTGAAAAAAAATGGGATCTAAAAACTTTTGATAAAGTGTTTAAATCTAAAAAAAGAGTATTGTGTGCACCACCAGCTCCGCCAGAAGGATTGTTTTTAGCGAGAGTTATTTATTAATTTTTTTTTATTACTCATAGCAAATTTTTTATTTAATCGCCATCTTGACTCAGCTCTTATGATATAGCCGCAACAGTTTTTAGATTTACATTTACAAGGGAATTGTTTGTAACTGTCATATTCAAATCCAAATCCATAGTCACATGTAAGCTCCTCACCTTTTTTAATATCTTTAATTGCCTTAACCCAAATCTTAAGACCTTTCCCATCATAATCACAATTATTATTACATGAGTGATTAATTAAACCTGCTGTGTTCCATGAGAAATCTCCATCAAGATCGTATCTCTTATTTATAGTAAATAAATAAATTGGTTTACCATTATCGTATTTACCAGACTCTTCCGTTTGTTTTTTTGTTATAAGTTTACCAACATAATCAATTATTTTAGTTCCTTCTTTTATATCTTTTGTAGCGTAAAGCCCTCGACCTTTGTTATCTATATTTGATTTTTTAATTCTATATAATTTCATAAAGTTTTTTATTTAGAGAATTATTAAGAATTATCAATTAAATTCTATAAGAGCATCAACATGTCTTTGTGTACTATCTTGTAATGCTTTAAGATCATAGCCACCTTCAAGTATAGAAACTATTTTTCCATTACAAAATTTTTTAGAAGCTTCCAATATTCTCTTAGTAATAGTGTGGTAATCTTCTGTTGTAAGATTAAATTGAGCTAGTGGGTCATCCTTATGAGCATCAAAACCAGCACTAATCAATATAAATTCTGGTTTAAATTCTTCCAATTTTTTTAATACACGTTCAAATGCATTTAAATATTCTTCTGAGCTTGTACCGGCTGGTAAAGGTATATTTAAAATATTATTAAATTTACCTTTTTCTTGTTCTGAACCAGTTCCTGGATAGTAAGGATATTGATGAGTTGATATAAAAAGAACATTTTCATTATTAAAAAAAATGTCCTGTGTGCCATTTCCATGATGAACGTCAAAGTCTACTATGGCAATTTTCTTATATTTATATTTTTTTAATAAATAACTACATCCTATTGAAACTGAATTGAAAATACAGAAACCTGCAGCTTTATTTTGACTTGAGTGATGCCCCGGGGGACGAACACAACAAAATGCATTTTTAAATTCTTTGTTTTCTAAACCGTCAATTGCTGTAATTATTGAACCTACTGCATCAAATGTTGCTTCCTTACTACCTGGAGAAATAATTGTATCTCCATCAAGTGATGAAAACCCTTGTTTTGGAAAAGAACTTTTTACGAGGTTAATATAATTAGACTCATGAGTAGTTAGAAGTATCTCATCCGAAACTTTAGATGGTTTTTTCCATATAAGATTTTTATTATCAAGTTTTTTAAAATTATCTACTATTACAGAAACTCTTGCTATTTGTTCAGGATGACCAGGCCCTGTATCATGATTTTGAGATGTATCAGAAGTAATTAAACCAGTTTTCACTTAAAGTAATTCTTTAAAATATTTGAGTAAATTAAAGTTAATTTTTTTAAATCTGAAATTGATGTTCTTTCATTGATTTGGTGAATACTATTATTTCTTAAACCTAGTTCTAGTCTTGGTATTGACCCTAAAAACCGACTATCACTTGTTCCACCTCTACAATTTAATTTTGCTGAAATTCCAGTAACTTTTTTTACAACTTTTTTTACCATAAGAATTTCTTTGTTTGGCTCAGTATAAAAAGCCTCACCACTTACTTTATATTCTATTTTAGTTTTACATTTTTCTTTTTTTGCAACTGCATTAATTATTTTATTTAGTTTCTTCTTTAAAGAAGATGATTTGTATTTAGAGTTGAATCTTACATTAAATTTTGCCTTAGCTGACTGAGGCACTACATTTTCAGATAAATTATCAACATTCATTTTTGTAAATTCTAGATTAGATGGTGGCATGTATTTAGTACCATTATCTAAAGGAGAACTTTTTAATTTTGCTATTATTTTAGCTAAAGCTGTACACGGATTAATATAAGAACCATAAAATGCTGAGTGTCCACTTTTTCCATAAACAGTTATAATTCCATTCATAGAGCCTCTTCTTCCAATTCTTATTTCATCCCCAACTGATTTATTTGAAGATGGCTCACCTACTATTGAAAAATCTATTTTTTCACCTTTTTTTCTTAGATATTTCATAACTGAAGGACATCCGTAGCCTGATGTTTCCTCGTCTGCTGAAATAATAATTGAGATAGATCCTTTAAATGTATTATTTTTTATAAAATTACTTACTGCACTTATCCAACAAGCTATACCACCCTTCATATCTTGAGCACCTCTACCATTTAAATACCCTTTCTTGACTAAAGCTTTGAATGGTGGAAATTTCCAATTATCCAGGTTTGCAACCACATCAGTATGGCCTAAAAACATAATGGATGGTTTGGATTTACCATACCTTGCATATAAATTTTGAGCTGGCTTTGGTCCAGTTCCTTTTGATTTTATTATTTTGCATTTAAAACCAATAGCAGTTAATTTTTTTGATAAGAATTTCATTATACCCTTATCTTCAGTTTTAATTGTAGGAAATCTTATTAGCTCTTGAGCTAATTTTATTTCATTATAAGTTTTCATTAACTTATTCTCTTAAAAGATCATTAACTGATGTCTTTGATCTTGTTTTTTCATCAACTTGTTTAATTATTACAGCACAATATAAAGATGGAGCTGCTGGATTATTCTTATCTGGTAAAGATCCAGGCACTACAACAGAATAAGGTGGAATTTTTCCATAAGTTATCTCACCAGTTTTTCTATTAACAATTTTTGTTGATTGTCCAATATACATGCCCATACTTAAAACTGATCCTTCTCCTACTATTACACCTTCTACAACCTCGGACATAGCTCCTAAGAATACATTGTCCTCAATAATTGTTGGTAATGCCTGAGCAGGCTCTAATACACCTCCAACACCTGTACCAGCTGAGATATGACAATTTTTTCCAATCTGACAACAGCTTCCCGCACGACTGAAAGTATCCATCATTGTACCTTCATCAATGTAAGCTCCGATGTTTACATAGCAAGGCATAAGAACTGCATTCTTTCCAACGAAAGATCCTTTTCTTACTGGTGAATTAGGCACCATTCTAAAACCAGCTTTTTCATGATCTTCTTTTGTCCATCCAGCAGTTTTTCCTTTTATTAAATGAGCTTTGTCATACCAACTACTATATGGACCATTTAAATTTTCCATCGGATACATTCTAAAACTTAGCATGATAGCTTTTTTTAGATGTTGGTGTGTTATCCACTCGCCATTAATTTTTTCAGCAACTCTAGATTTTCCACTATCTAAATCTTCTATGATTTGATTAACAGCATCTTTTAATGACTGCTCTGAATTTTGATTTACTTGGTCTTTATTTTCCCAAGCTTTATTTATAATTTTTTCAATACTCATAATTTTATGAGTTTTTTAATAACCTTATTTCTTTTAAAAATAAAGAAAGATTTTCTATTTTGTAATCAATAAATTCTTTATCGGACTCTTTTTTACCCCAGTATTCATCATTGATTAACCAAACTGTTGTTGCTCCTCTCTCTTTGCCAATAGATAAATTTTTTGCAATATCTTCGATATAAAGTGTTTCAGTTGGATCGATTTTAAATTTCTCAACCATGAAATCAAATGCTTTTGGCTCAGGTTTTGGACTATACTCAGCATCTACAATATCAAAAACTCCATCGAATTGATCATCAATACCTAAGTGGGTAGTGATATTCTTAACGTGCTCTTTACTACCATTTGTGAAAATAAATTTATTTAAATTAATAGTTTCTAACTCTTTTCTTAAAACCATATCTTTCTCCAAAAAATCTAAGTTAATATCATGCACATAGTCTAGAAATTCTCTAGGCGGTATATCGTGATGTATCATTAAACCATTGAGACTGGTGTTATATTTGTGAAAATAATTTGTTTGTAATTCTTTTGCTTCTTTTAAATCTACATTTAATTTATTAGAGATATATTGAGTCATTTTTTTACTAACTTGACCAAATACAGCTTCAAGATCTTGATATAAAACTCCATCACAATCAAAAAGTATATTCTTTATGTTTTTTAATTCTTTCATTGTCTAATTAAAGTTCCTGAACCCTTATCAGATAATAATTCAAATAGAAGTGAGTGATTTTTTCTTCCATCAATAATAACTACTCCTTTAACTCCATTACTTGCAACATCTAAGCAGTTATTAATTTTTGGTATCATGCCACCTGTGATCGTTTCATTTTCAATTAAATTTTTTATAGAATTAGAGTTTATTTCAGGAATCAATTTATTATTGCTATCTAAAACACCTTCTACATCACTCATAATTATCAGTCTTCTTGCTTTTAATTTTTTTGCAATAGAACCAGCTGCTGTATCAGCATTAATATTGAAGGTTTGACTATCTACATTTAATCCTAGTGGAGCTATTACCGGTACTTTTTTTTCGTTAACTATCATATCAATAGTAGACTTATTAATATCTGTAGGAAAACCAACAAACCCCAGTTCTTTATTGTCTTGCACCACAGAAATAATATTATTTTCTTTTGTATTTATGCCTTGGCTTTTGCAATTTTGTTTTTCTAAAGATGTCACAATTTCTTTATTAAATTCTATTAAAACATCTTCAACTACTTTAATAGTTTCTTTTCCGGTAACTCTTAATCCTTTGATAAACTTACTCTCTATTCCAAGCTTATTTAATTTATTACTTATTCTTTTTCCACCACCATGAACAATTATTGGAATAAATCCCAGTTTATTCAGTATTGCAATATCTTTAGAGAAAATATCAAATAGATTATTATCAATTAAAACGCTTCCACCACATTTAATTACAATATATTCATCGTTATATTTTTCTAAATATGTATTAACTTCATTTATTGAAGGACCATCTGATGGTATGATTTTTTTTAATTCTTCTTCTTTAATTTCCAACATTAAGTTGATGTTTTAACTGTAGTTCGTTTCATAATAAAAACTTGTTGAGCCATAGTTAAAATATTATTAACAGTCCAGTAGATTACTAATCCTGCGGGGAATGGAGCCAATATGACTGTAAGGAAAAGCGGAAAGAACATAAATATTTTTGCTTGCATTGGATCAGTTGGAGCTGGGTTTAATTTTTGTTGTATAAACATAGAAACACCCATTGCAATTGGCCAAGCACCAATCATTAAAAATGAAGGCACATCATATGGCAATAAACCGAATAAATTAAAAAGTGAAGTAGGGTCTCTTTCAGATAAATCTTGTATCCATCCAAAAAATGGCATCTGTCTCATTTCAATAGTTACAAATAAAACTTTATATAACGCAAAGAATACTGGAATTTGCACAAGTATTGGCAAACATCCTGACATGGGATTTACTTTCTCTTTTTTATAAAGAGCCATCATTTCTTGTTGTAATTTCATTTTATCATTTTTATGAAGATCCTTAAGTCTTGCCATTTCCGGCTGAAGAGCCTTCATTTTTGCCATACTTTTAAAAGAGAAGTTTGCAAGTGGAAAGAATGCTAATCGAATACAAAATGTAATTGCAATAATTGCTAGACCATAGTTACCTAATAATTTAAAGAAGTAATCTATTCCATGGAATAATGGTTTAGTAATAAAGTAGAGGAATCCCCAATCGATTGCTAAATCAAATTTATCGATATTCAAAGATTCCGCATATCCGTCAATAATTTCTACTCTTTTAGCAGCAACTATGACCTGCATTTTATCTTCAATGCTTGAATTTTTTCTTAATTCTAAGGGTTCTGTAGATACAAAGTTTGCTCTAAATTTATTTTTATAATCAAACGTTGTCTTAAATTCTTTTCCACTTTGTGGAATTAAAGATGTTATCCAATATTTATCTCCTATACCCAACCAACCTTTTTGAGCAGTTTTAGTAAACTTTTTCTCTTGGATATCGTCGTAATCTTCTTCAATAAGCTCATCATCTAAATCTGCGATTAGACCCTCATGGAGAATATAAAAATTAGAAATTTCAGGAATTTTATTTCTTATAATTTGTCCATATGAATAAAAATCATATGCTTTATCTGATGAATTTTTTACTTTTTGTTTAATAGTGAATAAAAATTTATCATCTAAAGAGATTTCTTTTTCAAAAGTTAGACCTTGGTTGTTAGTCCATAATAATTTAATGGGAGATTGGTCTGTTAATTTATTGTTTCCTGATACTGACCAAATAGTTTCAGCAGTTGGAATTTCAATATTTTTATCAGTAGTAATAAAACCACTTTCAATTAAATATCCATTTGTAGCATTTCTTGGCGCTAAAAGTTTTATCTTCTCCTTATTATCTAAGCTCACATTATATTCTTTAAAAGTTAAATCATCGATTACAGCACCCTTTAAAGATATAGATCCAGCTATACTTTGATTTTCAAATTGAATTCTTTTATTTTGACCTAACGCCTCTTCTCTTGAAATTACTGTTACATTTTCTTTCTGTTCTAGACTTGGAGCATCAGTGTTTTGTTCAGTTTTATTTTTTTCAGCTAAATTTTCTTTTGAAATAGGTGGTGGTGCAAAAAATAAACTGTATAAAATTATAACAGCTGCTGACAAAGATATTGCTGCTATGACGTTTCGAGTTTCCATTATTTTTTAGCCTTAATTTCTTTTTTTACAGGATCAAATCCATCACCACCCCCTAAAAATCTAATTGGATGACATGATAAAATTCTTTTGATACTCATAAATAGACCTTTAGCTAAACCAAACTCTTTTAAGGCCTCAATACTATATTCTGAGCATGTTGGTAAGTATCTGCAAGATTGGCCAAGTAAAGGACTAATAACAAATTTGTACCCTTTTATTAACTTTATTAAAATATTAGTGGAAATGTTCATTATATAATTTTTTCTAAATCCTGAAATATGGTTTTTTTTATATTTTTGTATTCATTATTTAGCATAGTTGACTTGGCAATAACAAGATATGAATAGTCAAATTTTACTGATAATTTTTTAACGGCCTCATTAATTATATTTCTTAATCTACGTTTAATTTTATTTCTTTTAACCGCATTTCCAATTTTTTTTTTAGTCACAAAGCTCATATTAATTTTTTGATTATCTTTATTTGATAAGTTACCAAAAAAAATTGTAACATATTTGTTAGAGATTTTTTTTTGTCTTAATAGATTTTTGAATTCTTCGTTTTTTGAAAGAGCAAATATTTTGCTTTTCATTTATCTAAACAGTTACAGTTAACGATTTTCTTCCTCTGGCTCTTCTTCTAGCTAAAAGCTTTTGCCCACCCTTAGTTTTCATTTTTGACCTAAAGCCATGTTTTCTAGCTCTTTTAACGTTGGATGGTTGATATGTTCGTTTCATAAATGTGGTTAATTTTTTATTAAATTTCGCTCTTTATAGTAATTAAATATATAAATAGCAAATAGAAGATTTTATAAATAGCAATAGATTTGATGGAAAAAGTTAAAAAAATTAAAATATTTATAGGAATATTTTACCTATTAGCTGTTAGTTTATTTTTATACTTTTTCTTTTCAAAATTTAGCCTTCAAGAAATTACTAGTTATGAGTTTATAAAAAATAATAGAGATTATTTTTTTGAAATAAAACGATCAAGTCCAATCTTATTAGTAGCAATATTTGTTTTATTTTGCATCGTGTGGACATTAGCAGGGGGGTTTGGTAGTCCAATTGTATTGTTTGCTGGATTTGTATTTGGTAATTGGCTGGGCACATTATTTGTAATTTTTGGCATGACTATTGGTGCAACAGGTCTTTATATTTTTGCAAATTATTTTTTAAAAGATTTAATTAAAGAAAAATTTTTAACTAAATTTAAAAACTTAGAACTAAAATTTAAAAAATCTGAATTTTTATATTTATTAATTTATAGATTTGTAGGAGGGATTCCATTTGCGATATCGAATGTTTTACCTTGTATATTTAATGTAAAAATTTTTAATTTTATTGTAGCAACCTTTATAGGCATGTTTC
>Ga0206679_10001248_pt1 | contig 21060 bp, 21 predicted proteins | sample M110012015metaG_FD_155464 | JGI IMG/M metagenome (GOLD analysis project Ga0206679, IMG submission 155464) | Ammonia-oxidizing marine archaeal communities from Monterey Bay, California, United States - M1 100m 12015 | ecosystem: Environmental > Aquatic > Marine > Intertidal zone | place: USA... | reverse complement strand
ACCCAGGTTATTCTGTGATCGATTGCGACCGCCCTGACTTTTTTGGCCAGCACGCTTGGGTTCAACCTTTTTCGAGCTACCAAACAGTTTACCCAGAAGCTTCGAAATAAAACCTTCGCCTTTCTGTCGTGGTTTTCTTGCTGGCTTTGGCTTCGTCTTCGCACTGCTTTTTTCTTTTCCAGTTGCGGGTTGTGGGACAGGTGATGCAATAGTTTGTACTGCCGCCCGTTCTACCGCGACCGGTTTAGCAGCAGTAACAACAAATTCCTCTTGTTCCTCAGAGCTGGTGATGTCGTAGGAAGCTGCTGTTTCTTCTGTTGCATCCTGTGTCCTGATTCTTTCTACGCGGTAGTGCGGCGTATCCATCTGTGGGTCCGGGACAACAACGACCCTGACTTTACTGCGTTCTTCAAGCTCGGATAGTGCATTTCGTTTTTCATTAAGTATGAAAGATGAGACGCTAATGGGCAGGAACGCTCTGATTTCTGAACTGGATTCCTTCAGTGATTCTTCCTCGATCATCCTGATGACAGCTAGCGCGGATGACTCTACGTCTCTGATTGTTCCAAGACCACTACATCTAGGGCAGACCACACCACTGGTTTCCCCAAGTGAGGGCCTGAGTCTTTGCCTGGACATTTCAAGCAGGCCAAATCGTGAGATCTTGCCAACCTGTACTCGTGCCCGGTCGACCTGCAGCGAGTCGCGCATTCTGTTTTCTACTGCGCGCTGATTTTTCGAGGCGGTCATGTCGATAAAATCGATCACTACCAGACCACCAATATCACGTAATCTGAGTTGTCGGCAGATTTCTTCTGCAGCCTCTAGATTCGTGTTGAGTGCAGTCTCTTCAATGTCTGCGCCACGAGTGGCTCGAGCCGAGTTAATGTCGACTGATACCAGGGCCTCGGTCGGATCGATAACCAGTGCACCGCCGGAAGGCAGGCGGACTTCGCGATTGAAGGCTGATTCGATCTGGCCTTCAATCTGGTATCGATTGAATAACGGGACATCACTTTCATAGAGCTTCAGCCGTGATTTGAACCGAGGCATTACCTGATCTACAAACTGGTTGGCCTGTTCGAATGACTCAGGCGTGTCCAGTAAAATTTCGGCAACGTCGTCCCTGAGATAATCCCGGATCGCACGAATGATAACGTCGCTTTCCTGGTAGATAAGGAAGGGGGAAGATCGCTCGGCGGCAGCCTTGGTGATGGCCTCATAGAGTTGAACCAGGTAATTAAGGTCCCACTGTAGTTCTTCAACACTGCGGTCGATACCAGCTGTTCGAACAATAACACCCATGTTTTTGGGAATATCCAATTGCGACATGGATTCCTTTAGCTGATCTCTTTCTTCTCCTTCAATCCTTCGAGAGATTCCACCAGCCCTGGGATTGTTGGGCATCAACACCATGTACCGGCCGGCAAGTGATAATTGGGTGGTTAGAGCCGCGCCTTTATTGCCACGCTCTTCTTTGTCCACCTGGACAATGATTTCCTGGCCTTCTTTAACGACTTCCGCGATGTTGACACGACCACGGATTTCGTTCGGTGGTACCCTGAAATACTCGCGGGAAATTTCTTTTAGAGGCAGGAAGCCATGCCGGTTTCCGCCGTATTCTACGAAGGCGGCTTCGAGGCTGGGCTCGACCCGGGTGATTTTGGCCTTATAGATGTTGGACTTTTTTTGTTCCCGGACCCGGCTTTCGATGTCCAGATCGTAGAGTTTTTGCCCATCTACAAGCGCTACTCGCAACTCCTCACTATGAGTTGCGTTGATTAACATTCGTTTCATTACGATTCACACTATTTCAGGCGCCTTGGGCGCGGCAGGTGAACCGCCAAATCATTTTCATTGTCAGTGCTGCGGCCAGGGCCGCTCTTACAAATAGACTCCGTTGGTCCCAATTAAGGAGCCCAGGATTCTGGTATTTTTACAGTTCTCTACTTTAGACCCGATGTTGTGGGGTCAACAAAAATTTAACATTGATGAAAGTTCTAAACTGATCAAATTAACCGATTTGACGCTGCACTTTCCGCACTTCGACGCGGTTATTGCTTGCCTAGCTATTTAATTGAAGCTAGACCCCAAATATTTATTTCTCAAATTTTTATCACATTTAAAAAGCGTGATACTAAAACCTGAGGGTAAAAGCGTTTCTTCGTCGACCTCTCTTTGTAGGTACGCTTTATTGACGATAACGCTATTAAAAATGACGGTGTTATTCAAAAGGTGTATAAACCCGTCTGCGCCCTATCATAGCAATAAATAGTAATGTTTCAAATTATGCTTTTTGTGCCCTGTAAACCACTGTAAACAGCCTGAATTCGCCGATGACGACATCCAGTAAAGTTCAAATACATGAAATTGATGCAGATATTGCAGGTCAGCGACTGGATAATTACCTGATTAAGGCACTCAAAGGGCTTCCCAAGTCCCGAATCTATCGGATTATCCGCAAGGGAGAGGTCCGGATTAACAGCAAACGGTGTAAGCCAGAGGTCAAACTGGTGGTAGGTGATCTGGTTCGAATTCCACCGATTCAACACCTGCCGGCCAGGTCTACCGCCGTTGGCCATTTTAATGACGTTGAGAGCCTGATGGTCTACGAAGATGATCACCTGCTTATCATCAACAAACCGGCAGGCATGGCGGTTCATGGGGGTAGTGGGGTCAGTGTAGGTGTCATTGAATCGCTGCGCCATGCCAGACCTGAAGGCAACCGTCTTGAACTGGTACATCGCCTGGACCGGGGCACTTCCGGGTGCCTGATGGTCTCGAAACGGCGCAGCTATTTGAGATTGTTGCAGGACGCGTTGCGTAAACCCGGACAGATCAGGAAACACTATCTGGCGGTGGTGCACGGTAGGTGGTCGAGGAAGATGGTCCAGATAGATCAGCCTTTGCTGACGAGTTCTATCGCTGGAAAAGAACGCGTCACTCGCGTGAATGGCCAGGGTAAGTACGCGGTGACCGATTTTTCATTACTCGAGGCCAATGATGAAATGTCTATCGTCAGGGCCTCACCCAGAACGGGTCGTACCCACCAGATAAGAGTGCACGCCCGATGGGCAAGACATCCATTGGTCGGTGACACGAGGTATGGGGACCAGAGCCTGGACCAAACCTCAGGGATAGAAGGGCGACTTATGTTGCATGCAGCGGAACTACAGATTCCGGCACTTGGAGATAGACCCGCCATCCATGCAAAGGCGCCAATGGATGAGGATTTCCTGCTTAAAGTTAATACTAGTTTTTCAACTAAATCGTATTATATTCAATAATTTAAAATCATTTTATAAAGTCAAATATACTGTAGGAAAACGACTGGAGAGCTTCAGATAACAGCATGAGTGGCAGCCCATAGAGCGTATTTATATCCCGCCCCCGGGCGTCGCAAAGCAAACTGACACCAGCTTGCTCGACCTTGATAGAGCCGGCGCAATCGAGGGGCTGGTCTAGTTGGATATAGGTGTCGATTTCATGATTCGACAATGTCCTAAAGCGGCATTCATAGTCTTCCACAGCGCTAAATGTTTGACCGTTACTGGCAATGAGTGCCAGAGATGTACTGAAGGTGACCCAGCAACCACTAAAAGCGGTGAGCTGACGCGCAGCCTGCTCAGCGTTTCCTGGCTTGCCGTATAGTGTGTGCTCAAGATGGCACACCTGGTCGGAACCGATACATATCCAGTGGGCTTCATTTTGCAGTTGATTGGCGATCGACTGGGCTTTTGAGACACCTAATCGCGATGCCAGCGAGCTGGGATTCTCGCCCGGGTTCGGGCTTTCATCGGTGTCAGGTCGCATCTGGGTAAATGTGACACCCAGGCTCGCAAGAAGCTTTTTTCGGTAGGGGGAAGTAGATCCCAGAATCAGGCGTGGAATGATCCTATCCTGCTCGATTTCCGTCATGTCTTTTCACATGGCATGGGCAACTCCCTTATTTTAGAAAGCTGGCCTGAAGACGGAGTACTGCTGACGCTTCTTCCACCAGATCATCCATAATGACTTGCACGGTCCTGACCTCGTCAAAATAGCCAATGCTTTGTCCTGCCCCTGAGTGAATCAATGGTTCAATATCATGTTCTTCAATGGCGCCTAGTAAATCGCCGACCAGTACATCCTGATACGGCATCTTCAATGGTTTGGGGGCATCTTCTGACTCCCATTCCTGACTCCAACCCGATCTAACTTGCCTGAATGTTTTGCCAGACTCCGATCGGGTAATAACAGTATCCCCACTTCCTGCAGATTTAAGTTTTTCTGTATTAACAGGATGCATATGCCCCTGATGTTCTTCTGATAGCAGCCACGCGGTCCCCATCCAAACTCCCGCTGCGCCCATGGCGAGGCCCGCTGCCACGTGTCTACCGGTTGCCACGCCACCTGCGACTAATACCGGAACATCTCCTGCGGCGTCAACAATCTGCGGCACCAGAGAATAGGTGCCGATGGGGCCCGTGTGGGCACCGGCGTCATAACCCTGTGCGACCAGCATATCAACACCTGCTGCCACGGCTCGTTGAACGTGGTGCGGACTTCCGATCAACGCGAGTGTTGTTTTTCCGAGTGCTTTCGCCCGCCTTAGCACCTCTGGCGGCGCGCCAATACCGCAAGCAAACATATTAACCGAAGATTCCAGCACTGCTTGAATCTGCGCCTCCTCAATCTCTGAAGAGCGAATAAAGCGGGTACGCATGCCTGGACCTGAGGCCGGAGGAACCTGATACTTTTCGATCAGACCAGAGACGAAGTTTTTATGTTCCTCTGATATTTCGGCTTCAATTGCCTCTCTGGAATTGTGTTCTGGCATTCCCGGCGGCAACACAAGGTCAACACCAAAAGGTTTGTCACCGACCAGGGATCGGATCGAAGCCAGCTCTTCCCTGATCTCGTCTGGGAAACGCCTGGTAGCGCCATAGACACCATAGCCACCGGCATTGGTAATCGCCGCGACCGTTGCAATGTCGTGGGCAAATCCAAAGATTGGATAGTCGATGGCCAGCTGTTCACACAGGGGCGTCCATACTTTTTGCATGCGCTGAACTCCAGAGGGCTAAGCTGCCAATACTAACAGCGATTCTGGTTCTTTAGCGTCATAATCGACCAAAAAAAGGCCGCCCTGAGGTGGCCTTTTTAGTCTTAAGTATTGAACACTTAAGCGTTTCCTACGTGCTGTATCTAATCTGAAATGCGTCGGTTTTTGGTGCGCTACCGATTCTCGACAAAACACAGGCGATGAGTCGAGCGTTGACCATTGACCATTAACCATTAACCATTGTGCGGCAGTTGATCAGTACCTTCCTGATCAACCGGGTCGGGGTGGCCGGTAAGTCTTATCAGTGCTGCGAGCCTTAACGATTACCACAGACGTAAACTTGGCTCTATAGAATCAATGACCTACGAGCTTTTTATGATGTCATGTGGCGAAATGGCTATGCTGAAAAACTTCAATTAAAATGCATACTTGCACCACATTCGGCATTGTAATGCGAAAAACGTGAGGGTAAGATGCGCGCGATATGTCGACAGGGCCCATCCCAGAGCGGGTAGACCATCGTAAGCTGGCCAATCAGGCAGGGCTTATAGAGGGTATGCTACCCATCCAGTATTTTCACCGATTCGGTGAAATGCTTGTGGTGAGTGAAGGTGATGTCTACCTGCGGCTCGAGTTCAGTGAGGGCGATTTCGGTAGTACCAGTGTTAATGGATCAGCGGCCACAGAGGTGTGTCTAATATGCCAGAATTGCATGCAGCAGTTCAGGCGACAAGTCAGTTGCGATGTTGCATTGCAAGTCGTATCTGACGAATCCAAACTGGAGCGTCTGCTTGAAGTTGGCGATGCTATCGTCGCGCCAGACAAGGTAATATCGGTTGCGGAGCTGGTTGAGGATGAATTGATATTGGCTATGCCGATGATTTCCCGGCACGAAGAGGGCCAGTGCCTTGAGACAGATTACGAGCAGCAAGAGATAGTCCCGCAGATAGTACCGGAAGTACAAGAAACACAAACTACTTATCGACCTTTCGCTGATTTGGCGAAAACGATGGATAAACAGAACATATAATAGGTAAAGAACTGACATGGCTGTTCAAAAAAGTAAAGTTACCCGATCCCGTAGAGGGCAACGCAGGTCTCATGATTCTCTGACTGGACCAACTCTGTCTGAAGATTCAACAACAGGGGAAACGCATCGTCGTCACCATGTAACAGCGGATGGTTTCTATCGCGGTAAAAAAGTCGTACACAATAACGACGATTAGGCCGATTGGCACCGTTAGTGATTGGCATGGTGCCTATATCCTATGACTAAATTAGCATTTGTTTTTCCGGGCCAGGGTTCCCAGGAAGTTGGTATGCTGGCGGATGCACGCGAAGCATGTGCAGACCTGTTTGCTGAGGCGTCTTCAGTTCTTGGCTATGATCTATGGGATCTGGTTGAAAATGGTCCTGAAGATCAGTTAAACCATACGGAATATACGCAGCCCGCATTACTGACCGCTTCAATAGCGTTATTTCGGCTTGCGCAGGCTCGGGGGTTACCCTCGCCAGATGTTGTGGCCGGCCACAGTCTCGGTGAATATTCTGCGCTTGTTGCGGCGGATGTACTGCAATTTTCAGATGCGGTAATGCTGGTCCAGAAAAGAGGCCAGTTCATGCAAACCGCAGTTCCCCTGGGCGAAGGTGGTATGGCAGCGGTACTTGGACTCGATGATGAGCAGGTCAGGGAGGTTTGCATTGCAGCAGCCCAGGGAATGGTCGTTCAGGCGGTGAACTATAATTCTCCTGGTCAGGTGGTAATCGCAGGAAACAATGCCGCCATCGAGCGGGCGATTGAGGGTTGTAAGGAAGCCGGTGCGCGACGCGCAATAGCGCTCTCAGCCAGCGCGCCATTTCATAGCGAGTTGATGAAACCCGCTGCTGAAGAGCTCGCCGGAGTGTTGAACGAAGTCAACTTTGCAAAACCCACGACAATTGTTGTACAGAACATCGATGCGGCAGTACATGACGACCCTGAAGAGATCAGGGCAAACCTGGTCAAACAAATGTATGGCGCGGTCCTCTGGACCGACACGGTTCTTATGATGAAGCAGATCGGTGTAGCAACACTGGTTGAATGTGGCCCAGGTAAGGTGCTGACAGGCCTGAGCAAGCGAATCGACAAATCGATTACTGGTCACAGTATGAATTCTGCGGCGTCCATTTCGATTGTTTCAGAGGCGCTCGTTAATGAGTGAGCAGAAAGTTGCACTGGTCACCGGAGCGAGCAGGGGAATCGGCAAAGCGATTGCTGCCCGTCTGGTTGAAGATGGTTTCTTTGTGTTGGGTACAGCGACCACAGAAGGTGGTGCCAGATCAATTTTTGAGGCGCTTGGTGACAATGGAGTAGGCTATGTCCTGAATCTTATGGAGCGAGACTCTATTGAACAGCTGTTTCAAACCATAAAAGAAGCGCATGATGCCCCTTTGGTATTGGTGAACAACGCTGGAATCACCAGAGATAACCTCGCCCTGCGAATGAAAGATGACGAATGGGACGACGTTATTGGCACTAACTTGTCAGCGTTGTTCAAGGTAACCAAACACTGCCTCAGAGGTATGACCAAGGCGCGTTGGGGAAGGGTTATTAACCTGACATCCGTTGTCGGCGCCATGGGTAATCCGGGACAAAGCAATTATGCTGCTGCCAAGGCCGGGATAGTTGGCTATAGCAAATCCCTGGCTGCAGAGTTGGGTTCTCGTGGAATCACGGTGAATTGTATTGCACCAGGTCTTATTGGCACTGATATGACGGACGAACTTAGTGATGATCAGCGAAATACGATGCTTGAGCGCATTCCGCTCGGCAGACTCGGTGAGGTAGCTGAAGTAGCAGCTTTGGCTGGTTTCCTGGCAGGAGAGGCGGCTGGCTACATCACCGGAGAGACGGTCCATATTAACGGCGGCATGTATATGAGCTAGCCGAAAGCTTTAATCACGGCCCCTGTGATGGGGGTAGCCGGGTAAATAACTTGAAGAACCATCTGGCATTTTATTAAACTAGCGCAGCTTGACTGCCACTATGTAGGAGTAATTCTAGACATGAGCACCATCGTAGAACGAGTGACTAAACTGGTATGTGAACAACTTGGTGTAAAGGAAGAGGAGGTAATTTCGGAAGCTTCCTTCGTTGAAGACCTGGGTGCGGATTCCCTCGATACAGTCGAGCTAGTCATGGCGCTGGAAGAAGAATTCGAAACTGAAATTCCAGACGAAGAAGCTGAAAAGATTACCACCGTCAAAGAGGCCATCGATTATATCGAAGCCCATAAGTAGTTATTGAAGTTCTAAACGAAGCCGCGATCATCTCAGGTGATCGCGGCTTTTTAGATTCTTTTAATACTGTTTCGCCGTTTGATCTAATTAGAGGGGGCCCGCGTGTCTAAACGAAGAGTCGTTGTGACCGGTATGGGGATGCTGACGCCACTAGGTGTTGATCTTGAATCTTCGTGGCAAGGGCTAACCGCTGGAAAGAGCGGCATCTCGCCAATTCAAAGTTTTGAAACCACCGATTACCCGGTTCGGTTTGGTGGGCATGTGCCTGAATTTGATATTTCTGAGTACCTGCCGTCAAAAGAAGCCCGCCGGATGGATGGTTTTATGCAGTTTGGCCTGGTCGCTGGTATTCAGGCTATGCGAGATTCAGGTTTGGAAGTCACTGATGAAAACAGAGACAGAATCGGGGTCGCGGTCGGGTCAGGCATTGGCGGCATTGTTACCATCGAGACTTGTCACGATGTGGTTAACAGCCGTGGGCCCGCTAAGGTATCCCCATTTTTTGTACCCTCGTGCATTATCAATATGATCGCAGGTCACTTATCGATTATGTACGGTCTACAGGGGCCAAATATTGCTATCACCACAGCCTGCACAACAGGCACACATAATATTGGTTTCGGGGCTCGACTCATCGCGTCAGGTGACGCCGATGCGATGTTGGTTGGTGGAGCGGAGCAATCGACGTCGCCAACGACTATGGCAGGGTTTGGCGCCATGCGAGCCTTATCGACACGTAATGAGGAACCTGAGCGCGCCAGTCGCCCCTGGGACAGAGACAGAGATGGGTTTGTGTTAAGTGATGCTTCTGCAGTGCTGGTGTTGGAAGAATATGAGCAGGCAAAAGCTCGAGGGGCCAGGATCTATTGTGAACTGGCCGGTTTCGGTATGAGCGCGGATGCCTCGCATATCACCTCTCCATCTGAAAATGGACAGGGTGCAGCTCGATCAATGCAAAATGCACTCAATGATGCCGAAATGCCGGCCAGTGAGATTAGCTATATCAACGCTCACGGCACGTCGACTGTGCTGGGTGATATTGCAGAAACCATGGCGATCAAGGCTGTCATGGGTAGCGATGTCAATAAAGTCGCGGTCAGTTCAACTAAATCCATGATTGGTCATGCGCTGGGTGCAGCAGGTTCGGTAGAGTCCGTTATCTGTGTCCTTGCACTTCGCGACCAGGTCGCACCACCAACCATTAATCTGGATAATCCGGACGAAGGGTGTAATCTCGATTACGTACCGCACCGGGCGAAGGAGATACCAATCAAGGCTTCTTTATCGAATTCATTCGGGTTTGGCGGTACCAACGGAACCCTGATATTTAAGCAACTGGATTGAAACACGGCAATGGCCGCTAATTTATTCAAACTAGTGCTGGCAGCTGCGCTGGCGCTGCTGTTCCTGTGCAGCCTGGTTGCGGTATATATCCTCGATCAGCTTTCAGTACCGGTTTCTGAGGACCGTGTCTTCACCATCGAACCCGGTAGTAATCTGTCTGCTATTACAAAGCACCTGACAAGAGATGACCTGCTACCGGCTAACAACATCGCGTTTAAGACGTTTGCCTTACTGACTCGTGATGCGGGTTCAATCCAGGCCGGCCAATACCAACTGAAAGCGGGGATGCCAGGTCGAGATGTCCTGGCGCTTTTTCGCTCAGGGAAAGTGATCCGGTATCGCATTACTTTCCCTGAGGGGTTGCGCGTGAAGGAATGGCTGGCGAGACTTCAGGAAGCCCCTTACCTTGATGCGAAAACGACTGAAATGACCAGAGAGGATCTGGGCCAGGCGCTGGAGTTGACAGCAGAACTCGAGGGTTCGCTGTTCCCGGATACCTACCAGTACATTCTGGGCGACTCGGATCTGGATATTCTCAGATTAGCCGTTAGCAAAATGAAGGAAGTGCTGGGTGACGAATGGAGCAGGCGAGCGATGACGGTAATTGCAACTCCCTTTGATGCGTTGATCCTCGCATCTATGATAGAAAAAGAGACAGGATATGGTCCTGACCGGGAAAAGATCGCTTCAGTGTTTCATAACCGACTCGACACAGGCATGAAGCTTCAATCAGATCCAACGGTAATCTTTGGCCTGGGCGCTGATTTCGACGGAGACCTTAAAAGATCGCACCTGAAGTCGGATACCCCCTACAATACCTACACTAGAACGGGTTTACCCCCGGGGCCGATTTGTTCCCCCGGGCGCGCGTCAATCAACGCTGCACTTGGCGGCTCAAGTCATCCATACTTCTATTTTGTCGCGATGGGTGACGGGAAAAGTTATTTTTCAGTCAGCCTCGAAGAACACAATAAGGCCGTCAATCAGTACCAGAAAAAGCGGAAACAATGACCACAGGAAAGTTCATCACACTAGAAGGCGTTGAAGGTGTTGGGAAATCGACCAACCTGGAGCTGATTTCAGGGTGTGTGAAATCAGGCGGATACGACGTGCTTGTCACCCGGGAACCAGGGGGCACAACGCTGGGAGAAAGAGTTCGGGAAATCCTGCTTGATAAAGATGAACACGGGATGACGCCAATGGCTGAATTACTTCTAATGTTTGCCGCAAGGGCACAGCATGTTGAAGAAGTCATAAAACCTGCTTTGGCCCGAGGTACCTGGGTTGTTTCCGACCGTTTTACGGATTCCTCGTATGCCTATCAGGGCGGAGGGAGGCAACTGGGTAGCGAAGCCGTGGCGGCTCTTGAACATCAAGTGCTCGGAGGCTTCAGGCCGGATCTCGTCATTATTCTTGACCTCGATGTGCAGGCTGGCCTTGAAAGGGCAAGCAAAGTATCTGAAGCGGACAGATTTGAATCAGAAGAGAGGGCATTTTTTGAGCGAGTAAGAGCAGCGTTTATCGGTCGTTCCAGTCAACCTGGATATCACCTGGTCGACGCGGCCCGTCCGCTCATCGATGTGCAGACAGACATTACCACGATCATAAAAGAGCTGTTCGAATGATAGCCTCGCTGCCCTGGCAGGCTTCATCCTGGCAGCGAGTCTGTGCCCAGATAGCCGATGGAAAAATGCCACATGGGATTCTGCTTGCTGGGCCATCTGACTCAGGGAAGGCTAACTTTGCCGCTGGTTTAGGTGCTTACCTGCTATGTCGCGGGCACGACAAACCGTGCGGTGAATGTCGCCAATGTAAACTCGTTGCGGCGGGTACGCACCCGGACCTCGTGGAAGTAACGCTTGAAGACTCAAAGCAGATTCGTATTGACCAGATTAGAGAGCTCATTCACTGGGCAACCCAGACTGCTCAACAGGGTGGATACAAGGTTTGTACTATCAACCCTGCGGATAAGCTAAATATCGAATCTGCAAATGCGCTCTTAAAAGTTCTGGAAGAACCGCCACCCAATACGCTGATATGCCTGGTGTCAGATCAACCTACGCGTTTACTGCCGACCTTGCGAAGTCGCTGTCAGCGGATTGACCTGGGTTCACCTTCCCAACAGGAAGCCGTCGTATGGTTGCGGGGTCAAATGGATTCCTCTGCTGATGTTGAATTGCTATTGGGCATTGCCGACGGCATGCCGCTTCGAGTGCTGAACTTAATTGATGAGGATTACCTAAGGCTAAGGCAGGAACTAGCTTCACACCTGGTCCCATTATCTGAGGGGGGCAGGTCTCCGATTCAGGTGGCTGCATTGATGGCCAAAGAAGAGGTTGGGCGTGTTCTTGAATTGCTTTATCAACTTGTTTCAGACTCGATCGCTTTCACGTTATCTGGTGGCAAGGTCATTAAAAACAGAGATTTAAGCGAAACCATCGAGCAATACAGCAACCTGACATCTGTTGCGGACAGATACAAATTATTGGATCACATCAGCGAGGCGCAGGGCCAATTTAACGGAACTTCTAATCCAAATGGCCAGATGCTGCTGGAAGGGGTGTTTGTCAAAGCGGGTTAAGTCGTTGCGAACCTCTATTTCGTGCCGGTGATCTATAGTCATCATTCGCAGCTTGAAGATCAGAAACTCATCGGGCATGATCTCGAACATCACATTTCAGGTAAGTAGCTATGGCGAAGCTAGCCCGGGGCGGCGGCAAGAAAACCATGATCGCCCTGACGATCAGGGACAAGGTCGTGCTACATAACTACTACATGCCATTTATCAAAAATGGTGGCTTGTTCATTGCGAACCGAACCGAATACGACCTGGAAGACGATGTCTTTATCCTGCTAAGCCTGATGGACGAATCCGAGAAGATTCCGGTAGCAGGCAAAGTCGTTTGGATAGCCAGGAAAGGGGTCAAGAGCCCACACATTCCGGGTGTCGGGATTCAGTTTACTGACCCTGATAATATTGCGAAAGATAAGATCGAAACCTACCTGGCGGGCAGCCTCAACTCCGCGAATGCAACAGCTACTATGTAGCTGTTTTTTGTGCTCTTTTTACTGAGAAAAGGTTGCAAATTAGCCTGCTAACCGGCCTAAGCAAAAAATAGCGCTATTCAAGCGGCCGGATCATTCCTGTAGGTGAACCAGGTCGTTTCAACCTGATGGTGAATTTTTGCAAGATCCTGCTGAACCTCATCAATAAACCAATGCAATTCACCACTGGAGAACAAGTCGATCACATTTGAGTTTTTGATTCTTCGTTGCGCAAGATTAGTCGCTCGCTGGGGTTCGTCCGATAGTGGTAACTGCTCACAACATTCGGATACCTCGTCCAGACAAAAGTCTACAGACCTTGGAAAATGTTCATCCCGCAACAGGAAGTCTGCGACATCCTCTCCATTCACATGATCATCAACGTGCTGTCGATACATCTGGTAACCGGAGACTGACATTAGAAGGCTTGTCCAGAGTAGCCGTTCATAATCTGCAAGTTCGGTATGCTTTGGGTCATTTAGGTTGTAACAACCGATATCGAGTATACGCGTTGTCATATCTGCGCGTTCAAGCTTACGACCCAATTTCATGAAATTGAATGCCTGGGTTACGCTCATGCAACCCGTCAAATATCCTGTGAACTCATGACAGCGGCCGATGACTTCACCGAGAAACGCATCCCGTCCTTCGCGTTTGAGAGGTTTTTTCAGGTTGTTTTCTACGAAGTGGTGGAGTTTGTTGATTTTTTCCCACGCTTCCCTGGGCATGATTTCACGGCTTGTCCGGGCGTTTTCCCTGGCATTCTTCAGTGCGGTTCGGATAGACGAGGTCTCACCCTGGGTCAGAAACTTAACGACGTTCTGTTCATTCTCCAGTTGATAGATCTCGTGGAAGTTATCCTTGTCACCGGTAATGTCGATCAGGCTTGCCCAGACATGCTTTGAGTTAGGCAAGTCCAGTGCGAGGTTCGTATTAACTCTTAACAGAAGCGCGGTACTTTCCACGCGTTCCATATATCGGCCTATCCAGAACATCCTTTCTGCAACACGAGACAACATTAGCGAGTTCTCCCTGGCAGGTCGATTATCCAGGTGTCCTTACTGCCACCGCCCTGCGAGGAATTCACAATCAGTGATCCTTTGACCAATGCTACCCGTGTTAGTCCTCCGGCCGTCACAAAGCTCCGGTCACTCTGCAGGATGAAAGGCCTGAGGTCTATATGCCTCGGTTCGATCGAGTTACCCGACAGGGTTGGCGCAGTAGAGAGATTAATAATTGGCTGAGCGATGAAGTTTCTCGGGTTTGATTTGATCTGTCGGCGCATCTCTGACGTTCGGCGTTTGGTCTCCGTAGGGCCAATGTACATGCCAACTCCGCCAGATTCATTAGCAGGCTTAACCACAAGATTTTCCATGTTTTCCAGAACGTATTTCACTTGTTGCTTGTCAGAACACAGGTAGCTGGGCACGTTAGGCAGGATGGGATCTTCGCCGAGGTAGTACTTAATCATTGCGGGCACGTAGGTATAGACCACTTTGTCGTCCGCAACACCTGCTCCTGGTGCGTTGGCAAGGGCGACGTTACCTTTTCTCCAGGCGCGCATCAGTCCCTTTACGCCGAGTATTGAGTCTTTGTTGAAGACTTCCGGGTCGAGAAATAAATCATCTACTCGTCGGTAGATGACATCGACGCGACTGAGACCCTCAACGGTTTTCATATAAACACAATCGTCGTCGCCAACCACCAGATCCCGGCCTTCCACCAGTTCAGCCCCCATGCGTTGGGCAAGGAAAGAATGCTCGAAATAGGCAGAGTTGAAGACACCCGGGGTCAGTACGACCACCTCTGGCAGATCTTTGGGTCGCGGTGAAATGGAGCTCAACGTATCCAGTAACTGGGCCGGGTAGTTGTCCATGGGTAGAATCGAATATTTTTCAAATAGCTCCGGAAGAACCTTTTTGGAGATATTCCTATTTTCAAGCATGTAGGAAACACCCGAAGGAACTCGCAGGTTGTCTTCAAGCACATAAACTGTGCCATCGCTGTCCCTGATGATGTCGGAGCCACAAACATGAGCCCAGACACCATGTGCCGGTTTCATTCCTTCACAAATTGCCCGGTAATTTTTTGAGGTTTTGAGAAGTTCTTCAGGTACCACTTTATCTTTAAGGATCTTGCGGTCGTTATAGACGTCATCGATAAAGGCATTAAGTGCACGGAGACGCTGAACGAGCCCCTTTTGTATGTAATCCCATTCTTTTCGCATTATTGTTCTTGGGATGATATCGAATGGCCATTCCCGATCAATGTTCTTGCCTTCAGAGTAGACGGTGAAACTTATACCAAGAGACCTGATTGTAAGCTCGGCGTCGTGCCGGAGGGCGTTTAGTTCGGCAGGCGTTTTCGATTTGAGGAATTTACTGAGTTCGCCCAGTCCTGACCGAGCCTTTCCCGACGAGAACAGTTCATCATAGGATTTATTATTGCCATAGCCGCGTATCTGCATCAGGTATGGGTACTCATTACTTGAATTCTTCTTCCATGATTCTGTAGTGTGTTTCGATCATTCCCAGTTTTTTGTAGGTCTGTTGTGCTGTTGTGTTGTCTTTTTCGACATATAGTCTGATACCACACACGCCAGGCGTAGAGGAAGCAAGGCCCTTTACATGCGAGTACATTGTACTGAACACACCCTTGGCACGATGTGAAGGTGCAACGAACACACTTTGAATCCACCAGAACAAACTATTGCGCCAGTCGCTCCACTCGTAGGTGATCGCGAGGCATCCGACGACTTCTCCCTGATACAGCGCAACCAGGTAGAATCCAAGGGAACTATCCTGAAGGATTGCGTTAATGCCAGGGTGGATTTTATCCCAGGGTAACTTCTTGCCTTCTGTCTCAATTGCCATCGCCTGATTGAACTCAGCAATAATTTCAGTGTGCTTCGGGCTTGCTTGTACTACTTGTATATCCATAGCGTGCATTATAAACAGATCAATCCTCTATAGGCGGGTCAACATGGGTAACTGCCTGATGTTAGTGCTTTTCTTTTTCGTATTCAGAGGATTGGCGTTGTACTTGTTGGTATTAACGGTGGGGGACAAACGAAAGTTAACCGGGATTCCTGTGTTAACAACCGCCGTTAGCCTGTCAGGATTGTTAGTCATCAGGTCAACCGGCTTGCCCCCAAAGTCTCTCATCATTTGGGCGGCCGTTCGCGGTAATCTTACCTCGACGTATGAAACACCTCTGAGGTAACACAGGAAGAGTGAGCTCTGACGTTGGCGTGTGTTGGTGATTGAGATACCTGCTGGCTATAGCGATAGCTTCGGCTCCTGAATCATCCGGGTAACCTCTACATCGAAAGCGGATTTCATGACCGGCCTGTTTGAGTGGTCACAGGTTTTCTGAAGCTATACTGGTGGTCATGGTGATCTTCACCAGTAAAGATACATACCGATAAAGGCGTTTGTGATTTGGCTTTGCGGGGTGATGGCCTGCTGATTTTGGCAGCGGCACCTGGTTGACATGACTCAACCGGGGGGCGATCTTTCTTCCTCTAATCTGTAAGTCGATCAGTCAAGCCAACTCACCGATACAAATCGAGAAAACACTTTCAAAATACATGTTAATCAATTGATATATTGACAATTATTAAGAATACATAGCGTGCGGCTGGCGATGTCCGCGTCCTTAAGGAAACCGATAGTGCTGATCAGGGGCTGTGGTGTATGCTCTCCCTCCAGTTCAATATCCCATTTCTGGCGTTGGCTAAGCCGTTGTGATTGGGGAAGCGCCAGCAGCGTTAACAAATTCCGCCGAATGGTTTGATCTTATAGAGCTGCCTGTATGAGGGCGACAAATTCTTTGTCCTTGCGTCTTCCGAAGAGCTTATTGAAAACATTTTGCATCGGGTTCCCGCTCATTGATCGAGCATGATTTTGAGATTGTATATGACGGTCTGATGCCAGTTTGTCGTGGTGCGATCCAGCATCGCGTGGTATACATACGCTCGTTTATAACATCCGGCAGAACAACGGTGACGAAGCCTTGCTTGCCGTAGATTCGCGACGTTCAACAGGAGGAAAGATGGTATCAGTCGTATATGAGGCACCTGATTCGATAGAGGGTGCAATTAGTCTTTTGGCCAATGCAGATATTCCCGCAAAGATACTCGCTGGCGGCACAGACCTAATTATCCAGACTAACGGGAGCACTGACGAGTCCCGCTTGTTTGTTGATATAAAGAGAATCGACGGTATGCTGGATGCAAACTTGTCGGCTGATGGACTGGACCTGGGTCCTTCCATGAGCTGTGCAGAGTTTACCGCCAGAGATGACATCCAAAAGGTCTTTCCAGGGCTGGTGGAAGCCGCTTACCTGATTGGATCAACGCAGGTTCAGGGCCGGGCCAGTCTGGGGGGCAATTTATGCAATTCTTCTCCCGCCGCAGATACGATTCCAGCGCTGGTAGTGAATAGCGCACAATGCGTAATCGCCGGACCCGGTGGTGAGCGGACGGTCGCAGCTGAAGATTTCATGACAGGCGTCGGTCGAAACTGCATGGAAAAGGGCGAACTGCTCAAAATGATCAAGCTGCCGGCACCGGCGGCAAAGACTTCTGATGCCTATTTACGGTTTATCCCCCGAACGGAAATGGATATAGCGGTTGCAGGCGCGGGTGTAAGTGTGACGCTCGATGATGCTGGCACTTGCATTGCGGCGCGAGTTGCGATTGGCGCCGTTGCGCCGACCGTACTGCTTGTCGGCGCAGCTGCAGATGCCCTGATCGGGACCCCGCTGGATGACGACGCATTGCAAGCAGCAGCTGCTGCTGCGAGTGCCGCGTCCAGCCCGATTACAGACAGAAGGGGCACCGCTGAGTATAGAAGACAGATTGTTGGCGTATTGGTAAAACGCGCCGCAAGAATAGCCGCGACAAGAGCGAAGGGAAACTAGAAAAATGGCAAAATCACACGTAACAACCAGTATCAACGGGCAACCACAAGAATTTCTGTGCGAGCCCGGGGATACCTTGCTCGACGTACTGCGTAATGACCTGAACCTGACGGGCACAAAGGAAGGCTGTGGCTCCGGCGATTGTGGTGCCTGTTCGGTGACCCTCAATGGCCGGCTTGTTTGTTCCTGTCTAGTACTGGGTGTCGAAGTAGAAGGCGCGGAAGTTGAAACAATTGAGGGTGTAAGCACCGGTGATGGTCTGCACGTGATTCAGGAGAAGTTCCTTGAACACGCTGCGCTGCAGTGCGGCATATGCACACCCGGTTTAATTGTCAGTGCCAAAGCCTTGCTTGAAGAAAACCCGAATCCCACCGAAGAGGAGGCCAGATACTATCTTGCGGGCAACCTTTGCCGGTGTACCGGTTATGACAAAATTATCAGGGCGGTGATGGATTCCGCTGAAACTTTGAGAGGAGGTGCCTGATCATGAGTGAAGCACAGGAATTCAAGTACATCGGTCAGCGAACCATCCGGCCAGACGGTTTTGATAAGGTAACCGGCCGAGCAGCCTACGGCGCCGATCTTACTTTACCGGGAATGATCTGGGGTAAAACCCTTAGAAGCCCTCATGCCCATGCCAAAATTATTTCTATTGACACCAGCAAGGCTGAAGCTCACCCGGATGTGATGTCGGTAGCCACATTTGAGGATTTTGTAACCCTTCAGTCAGAAAGTGTTGCCGGAACTGAAGGCGCTTCGGGCGTACTTGACGTTGCAAGAAATTGTCTGGCGGATGACAAGGTGCTTTACCATGGTCATGCGATCGCGGCGATCGCCGCCAGAACGGAGAGGGCGGCAAAAGATGCGCTTGACCTAATCGATGTGGAATATGAACTTCTACCGTCTGTGATGGATGTCGAAGATGCGATGAAGGAAGATTCGCCTGTCCTGCATGACGATATGTTCACCGCAGGCTACGACGAGAAGCCATCGAAGGCTTCCAATATTGCAACCCGTGTCGAAATGAAAATGGGTGACGTTGACGCCGGTTTTGCCGAGGCCGATATCATTGTTGAACGAGAGTTTCGAACACCTACGGCTCACCAGGGTTACATTGAGCCTCACGCCTGTACAGTGACTTACGACGAAAATGGGCAATCAATGGTCTGGTGCTGCACGCAGGGTCATTTCGACGTAAGGACGCTTACTGCAAAAGTGCTAGGTATGGAACTTGGCAAGCTCAAAGTTATTGCCAGCGAGATTGGTGGTGGCTTTGGTGGTAAGACGGTTATTTACCAGGAACCGGTAGCACTGGTACTTTCAAAGAAATCGGGCCGCCCGGTGAAGATGGTAATGGATCGTGATGAAGTATTTATTGCTACCGGCCCAACTTCAGCGGCAAAACTGAAAGCAAAAGTCGGCGCAAAGAAAGACGGGACAATTACTGCAATGCAAGGCTGGATGGCCTACGAGGCTGGTGCCTTTAAAGGATCACCGATGGTGCCCGGTGTAATGACTATGTTTACACCCTACGATTGTCCCAATGTATTGGTCGAGGGATTCGATGTCGTCGTTAACAAATCCAAGGTTGCTGCTTATCGGGCACCCGGGGCACCCCAGGCAGAATATGCCGCGGAAATGGTGGTCAATGAATTAGCTGAGATACTGGGTATGGATCCGATTGATCTCAGGTTGAAAAATGCCGCCAAAGAAGGGACTCAAACCATCTACGGGCCGAAACTCAAGAGGGTTGGATTGGTAGAGTGTCTTGAAGCAGCCAAAAACTCCCCGCATTACCAGTCCGCGTTACCAGAAGGGCAAGGTCGCGGTCTTGCTTCAGGTTTCTGGTTTAACATTGGTGGTCAGTCCAGTGTGTCAATCAATATGAACCCTGACGGGACGGGAACTATTGTTGAAGGTTCTCCCGATATTGGTGGTTCACGGGCGTCTATGCAGATGATGGCGGCAGAGGTTTTACAGATAGAACCTAAAAATCTGAAGCCCATTATCGCTGACACAGAAAACCTGCCTTATAGCGCGGGAACGGGTGGTAGTCGTACAACCTTCGCAACGGGTATGGCAGTGATCGAAGCCTCTGAAAAAGTTGTTGCACAGGTAAAAGAAAGAGCAGCGGCTGTCTGGAATGTCACAGCTGAGCAAGTGGAATACGCAGACGGTGTAGCTCGAAATACTGCGGGCGAGGATTCTATGACACTGGCAGAAGTTTGTAAGAGTGCAGAGAAAACAGGTGGTCAAATCTCTGGTAACGCAAACATTAATGCCCGAGGAGCAGGTCCAAGTTTCGCGGTTCATCTCTGTGATGTAGCGGTCGACAAGGAAACCGGCAAGGTTGATGTTACCCGGTACACCGCAATCCAGGATGCTGGCAAGGCCATTCACCCCGGCTATGTGGAAGGCCAGTTACAAGGTGGTGCTGTTCAGGGTATAGGCTGGGCACTGAACGAAGAATACATCTACAACTCAGATGGAGTAATGGAAAACCCTGGTTTCCTGGATTACAGGGTTCCGTTGGCGTCTGATCTTCCGATGATAGAGACCATCACTGTCGAAGTGCCAAATGCCTTCCATCCCTATGGTGTCAGAGGGGTTGGTGAAACCGGAATCATTCCACCGCTTGGTGCTGTTGGATACGCGGTAGGTAATGCAATTGACCGGAAGGTGGAAGAGTTACCTTGCTCCCCGCCTCGGGTTCTTGCGTTGATCCAAAATGGCTGATCAATGGCAATAGTCATCTTCTCCAGTGAACTGCAAAAACTCACTGGAGAAGAACAAACTCGCGTTGACGCCGAGGTGTTCAAGGATATTGTTACTGAGATCTCCAATCAGTATTCTGCCCTTGAACATGATGAGCTCATGGAGATGGCGGTGGCCATTGATGGTGAAATCATTCACACGCCTCTCCTGGAAAAAGTTGCGGCCACTAGCGAAGTCCACTTCCTTTATAGAATTTCCGGCGGATGACGAAATCCCTGAAAACCATGGCAGTCGTGACTCTGGTGCTACTGCTATCACCCTTTATCGTGATCGCGGCCTTCGGGTTTTATCATGGCCTTGATGTCCCGAATGGCGTCGCGACGTTTACCCGGGGGTTATTGGGTTATGCCGTCGTCGAATCAGGTACTGACCGTGTTAAAGCCGACGAGCTAAGAGTCCTGTCCAAACCCGTTCTGTGGATGGGCAAGCTGGAGAGTGAAGACTTGCCTGAAACCAGTGGCCTTGCCGCATTCAGCACGGAACCAAACCTGCTATTTGCTGTCAATGACAGCGGTAATCCTGCAGGTATTTACGCGCTGACACTCGATGGCAAGGAAGCAGGGCACTGGCCAATTGATTATCCCTATACTCATGACTTCGAAGACTTGGCGGCTTTCTCCTTGGATGGAAAACCCTACCTGTTAGTGGCG
>Ga0206679_10001244_pt1 | contig 21107 bp, 18 predicted proteins | sample M110012015metaG_FD_155464 | JGI IMG/M metagenome (GOLD analysis project Ga0206679, IMG submission 155464) | Ammonia-oxidizing marine archaeal communities from Monterey Bay, California, United States - M1 100m 12015 | ecosystem: Environmental > Aquatic > Marine > Intertidal zone | place: USA... | reverse complement strand
AATTGACGAAAGCCAGTTAAGAGAGCAATTAGATCATGTTCGAACATTGAGACTAAGTCGTGGAGAAAGCACTTGGCTTAGAGGAAACACTTTCTACGGAAAAAGACAGATGTTTAGATCTGACTTCATGGAATGGTTCGAGAATTTGGAGCTACCACCTTACCACTTAGAGCGGGTTGGGGATCAATTTGAACTTTCCTTTGAAGGAAGTTGGCCGGAAGTGATGTTTTGGGAAATTCCAGCTTTGTCGATTATTATGGAGCTCCGTAGTCGTGCAGTCCTTCGGGATATGGGAAAATTTGAACTACAAGTATTATACGCTCAGGCGATGACAAAGCTTTGGGAGAAAATTGGAAAATTGAAAAAGTTGGATAAATTATCGATAGCTGACTTTGGAACTCGTAGACGACACTCATTTCTATGGCAAGATTGGTGTGTGCAAGCAATGCAGGAAGGACTTGGATCCAGCTTCACAGGCACTTCTAATTGCCTTATTGCAATGAGACGCGAAGTGGAAGCTATCGGCACTAATGCGCATGAATTGCCGATGGTTTATGCAGCATTGGCCAAAAATAATTCAGAGCTAGCTAGCGCTCCGTATAAGGTTTTTCAAGATTGGCAAGAAGAACACGATGGTAATCTTTTAATTATATTGCCTGACACTTTCGGAACAGAAGGGTTTTTAAACAGTGCACCCACTTGGATGAATAAATGGACAGGAATAAGAGTTGACTCAGGCGACCCCATCCAAAGTGCAAAAATTGCAATAAATTGGTGGAAAACCAGAGGGGAGAACCCCAAGGAAAAACTACTTATCTTTTCTGATGGTCTGGATGTACCAAAAATAACTGAATTAAATAATAAATTTAAAGATCAAACTAAAGTAGCATTTGGGTGGGGTACTCTTATGACAAATGACTTTAGGGGATTGGTACAAGACAAGGCTTTAGATCCATTTTCTTTAGTTTGCAAAGCTATATCAGCTAATGGCAAAGAAACAGTTAAATTGTCAGACAATCCTAGTAAGACAATGGGTCCAAAAGCAGAATTAACCAGATATCAGGGTATTTTTGGTGACGTACGACAAACAAAAATAGATTTAATTGTCTAGTTTAATGATCAGAGGCAATCAGCCCGAACTATCATTTGTTTTACTTTACAGGTATCATTCCTAATGTTAGGGAGCACACTGTTCGTATAGATTATCATTGCAAATCTATTATGCAATTTTATGATTATTATGATTATAAAATATCATGGTCGCATAGCTCAGCTGGATAGAGCAACTGCCTTCTAAGCAGTAGGTCCCAGGTTCGAATCCTGGTGCGATCACCACTTTAATAATTCAAAAATCTAATGGGTCCAAACGGTTCGTTTTTTTGTTGCAAAATTTTCAGCATAACCACTACTTCTGATATTGTGTTTTCTCTTTTGAGGTAAGCAAAGAGCTGCTTCTATTCCATGAATATCAGCATATTCAAGAGCCGCTGATTTAGAACTAAATGTCAATTTAACTTGGGAATTCATATCGCCTGATGAAGTCCAGCCCATTAAAGGATCTATTGATCTAGCCTCAGCTGGTACAAACTCTAAAATCCAAATTTTTGACTTTGCTTGGCCAGACTGCATTACATTTCGTGCTGGCTGGTAAATTTTTGCTGACATGAAGATACCTTCTTATTAATATACCTATCTAATATAAAACTAAACTATTTTTCAAGACCGATTTGATTTTCTATAAACACAATTGCTAAATAATATGGTAAGAAAATTTAAATATATAATTATTAACTTGAAAAATAATGAATTACATACATGTCTATAAGGACTTAAGAAAGTATTTATATGCAGAGTATTGAAAATTCACTAATTGCCAAAAATGTAAAAGATAAATTAAAGCTGGAAGGTGGAAAAAAGTTTACAATGGAAACACCCTTCGATGCAGCGGGGGACCAACCAAAAGCTATTTCAGAATTGTATGAAGGTATTACTGCAGGTGAGCAAACCCAGGTTCTATTAGGTGCGACAGGAACAGGTAAAACTTTCACTATGGCAAAAGTAATTGAAGCGACTCAACGTCCTGCCATTATTTTAGCACCTAATAAAACATTAGCAGCACAACTTTATGGCGAATTTAAGAGTTATTTTCCAAATAATTCCGTAGAGTATTTTGTGAGTTTTTATGATTATTATCAACCAGAGGCATATGTCGCTCGCACGGATACTTACATAGAAAAAGAAAGCACAATTAACGAACAAATTGACCGTATGCGTCACTCAGCAACGCGTTCTTTATTAGAACGGGATGATGTCATAATTGTCGCTTCTGTTAGCTGTATTTATGGTATTGGGTCTGTAGAAACCTATGGGACAATGATACAAGAACTTGAGGCAAATAATAATTACGAACAACGCAAGATAATGGCGAATCTAATATCTCAACAATACAAGAGAAATGACAATTCTTTTTCCAGAGGAACATTTAGGGTTAGAGGGGATAGTTTGGAAATATGGCCTGCCCATCTTGAAGATCGAGGTTGGAGATTGTCTTTTTTTGGAGAAGAGCTTGAGACTATTACAGAGTTCGACACGTTGACAGGTGCAAAAACAGCTTTATTAGAAAAAATAAGAATTTATGCAAATTCACATTATGTTATCCCACGCCCTACCCAGCAGCAGGCAATTAAAAGCATAAGAAAAGAGCTTACCTCACGCCTAAAGTATCTTGAAAAGGAAGGAAAACTATTAGAAGCACAAAGATTAGAACAAAGATGTAATTTTGATTTGGAAATGCTTGAGGCTACAGGTTCGTGCTCAGGTATTGAAAATTATTCTCGCTATCTTACAGGGCGAGAGCCAGGAGAACCACCACCTACTCTATTTGAGTATATTCCAGATCATGCATTGGTTTTTGCGGATGAGAGCCACGTATCTATTCCGCAGATAAATGGAATGTATAAAGGAGATTACAAGCGCAAATTCAATCTCTCCGAGCACGGATTTCGTTTACCATCTTGCATGGACAACCGGCCATTAAAATTTGAAGAATGGGATGCTATGCGACCTCAAACAATCTGCGTTTCAGCCACACCATCAAATTGGGAAATGGAACAATCTGATGGTGTGTTTGCAGAGCAAGTTATTCGACCAACTGGGCTTTTAGATCCACCTGTAGAGATAAGACCAGTAGAAATGCAAGTTGATGACTTACTCGAAGAGGTTAAACAGGTAAGCCTTCAAGGTCTTAGAACTTTAGTGACAACCCTTACCAAGCGAATGGCTGAAGATCTAACCGAATATATGCATGAACAAGGAATAAGAGTACGTTATATGCACTCCGATATAGACACCCTAGAAAGGATAGAAATCTTAAGAGATCTGAGACTTGGGGTTTTTGATGTCCTAATTGGAATAAACTTATTACGGGAAGGTCTAGATATACCAGAATGCGGATTAGTTGCTATTTTAGATGCCGATAAAGAAGGTTTTCTCAGATCCGAGACATCCCTTGTTCAAACTATTGGAAGAGCCGCAAGAAATTCTGAAGGTAGGGTTATTATGTACGCTGATCGCATAACAGGTTCAATGGAACGTGCATTAGTTGAAACAAATAGACGGCGAGAAAAACAACATCAATATAATTTAGATAATAAAATAACACCTGAGACCATTAAAAAGAACGTACAGGATGTTCTTGAAGGCCTATATAAAGGGGATACAGATTCATCACGTATAACCGCAACTGTAGATAAACCATTAATTGGTGCTAATCTAACCAAACATCTAGGAACCCTAAAAAAAGATATGCTGAAAGCAGCTGAAAACTTGGAATTTGAAGAGGCAGCAAGGATAAGAGACGAGGTTAGACGATTGGAAACAGTTGAGCTTACAATTTCAAATGATCCACTCGCACGGCAGTCGGCTATAGAAGCTGAAATTGGAAAATCACAATGGGCAAAGGGAAGATCTAGCGCCGGTCGCGCTGGTACTTTCAACAAAAAAGGAAAATCACAGCGCACTACGAAATTTTAATATTCCATATTAATTAAATTTGTAAAAATTACTTGAAAATATAAACTGTCCAATACCCTACTTGCCATACATTAAAATAAAGCTTTTTATGACAGCAGAAATTATCTCAAAGGTCTGTCAAAATTGTCTGTTAATATCATAATCAATAAGAATTTTGTTTTAGGTGGCAAAAAAGCTTGGTTGATTTGGTTTTTAGCAGCAATATCATTTGGATATGCTTTTTTACACCGTGTTGCTCCAGGGGTCATGGTTCATGATTTAATGCGTGATTTCGCAATAAGTGGGACAATGTTAGGCACTCTCTCTGCCTTGTATTTTTATCCTTATTTTCTTTTACAAATTCCCTTAGGCGCCTTACTTGATGTTTTAGGGGCTCGTTATTTATTATCTTTCGCCTTATTTTTAGCAGCATTTGGATCTATATTATTCGGCTCAGCTAACAACATAGAGATGGCTTACATTGGTAGATTTTTAATAGGCGTGGGTTGCAGCGTTGGATTTTTATCAGCATTAACCCTTACGAGCAAATGGTTTCCCAAAAATAGATTTGCGCTCATATCTGGGTTAACAATGTTAATCGCTATGATGGGAGCCATATTGGGCCAAGCACCATTAGCAATGTTTATTTCCAATTTTGGTTGGAGATCAAGTATGTGGGTTTTAAGTACTGTTGGAATAATTCTCAGTCTTTTAGTACTTATGATTGTTCGAAACGGACCAGAAAAAAATTCAAAACCACAAATAACAACAAATCCTTGGACAGAAATGCTTAAAAGCCTTCGCAAAGTATCAAAATCTTTTGAAATGTGGAAGATAGCGTTAGTCGCTGCAACAATGAGTGGTCCAATGTTAACACTTGGTGGATTATGGGGAACACCTTATTTGATGAGCGCCTATAACTTGGGCAGATCAGACGCTGCATTTTTAACATCCTTTCTGCTTTTTGGATGGGCATTTGCTGCTCCATGTTTTGGATGGTTTTCTGATTTCTTAGGCCGACGAAAACCCATATTAATTGGAGGTTCAGCAGTATTATCCCTTACCCTTGGCCTGATGATACTTATCCCAAGCATCAATCTTTACCTTACATTATTATTATTTACACTAATTGGAGCATCTGGCTCTGTAATGGTAAGTGCTTTTGCTTTGGTTAAAGAAGTAATATCGAAAGAAGCCCAAGGATCAGCTATTGGCATTGTAAACTCAATGACTGTGGCATCTGGGGCAATTCTTCAACCATTTGTTGGGTTGATTTTAGACCTTAGATGGGATGGATTAATGTCAAATGGCGCTAGAATATTTAATGAAACTGATTATCGGTTAGCTTTTATAATCATATTTTTATCATCGATAGTAGGTTTTCTTGTTAGTATTACCCTTAAAGAACAACCAACTATATAAAAGAAATCACAAATTGAAATCATTAAAATCACAAGCTTTATGTTTAACAATAATTCTAATCATTATCTTAGGACTTTTTGGGAAAATAATATCAAGCAAACAAAATATTGAGAAGTCGGACAATAGTATAACCTTTTTCTCGAATGATCATAAGCTTGTAGGAACTGTAAGTAATATTCGAGATGGAGACACTATAGTTGTTGACACGACACCAATCCGATTAAATGGATTAACTTGCGATGAGTTAGGCACACCTCTTGGGGATCAAGCAAAACTATATTTACAAAACAAAGTTTCTCTTCGAACCGCTACATGCACGTTGAATGGTTCTGAGAGTTATGACCGCAAAATTGGGAGATGTAATATAAATGGCTTAGGCGATATTGGAGCTCTCATGATCACATCAAAATTATGTGGTAGATGCCCAAGATATGACCCAAAGGAAAAATATTTAGGCGTACAAAAGTCAGCTGGACCTTTTACTGGAGTAATGCCAAATTATTGTAAATAAGAAAAATAAATGTTAGGAATCTGTATTGGAAGCATCTAAAAATCTAACCATTTTAAGAGATAATGTCGTGAAGCTCTGTAATTCCAGAGATGATATAATAAAATTTTGTGGTAATGTTTCTGATAATTTAGAGTACAAACCAGTGATACCACAAACACAACCAGTACAATCACTTATTAACGAAATAACTACCCCAAAATTTGCTGAGGGCAAGCAAATATTAAACAGCATAATAAAAACAAATCAGGAATTGAGATGGAACACAACTTACTCAGTAAAGGAAGTTGGCATCGATTTTATGGAAAGATACGGTTGGGTTGACTTAATTGGGCCATATGGACCATTTGTCATGAAAGATCGACGAATAATGATAGGTTATTGGGGAGAAGGTTTAGATTATCAGATGCATTGGCACGTAGCAGAAGAAGCATATATTCCTCTTGTTGGTTCGGCGCTTTTTTGGTCCGAAAACAATGGAACTAAAATGGCTGGAGTGGGTGATATTGTCATTCACAAATCTAACGAAAAGCACTGGACAAAAATGACCAATGGATTTCTATTAGCATTGGCAATTTGGAAAGGACCTGATTTAAACATCAATCCAATGATTTCTTCTAGAGATGGTACCAAAACACACAAAGTAAAAGAGCACAAATAAAAAGAGGATTAAGAAACCTCTCCTCCGTTCTCAAGCCAATCTCGACAATCTGGGCTGAGAACTTTATCGCAAGCCAAGTCGTAAAGGGCTAGCTCATCTGGAGATAATATATCTTTCCACCTACCGTTGACACCCTTGTGAATAAAAGTCGTTACTCCCCCTTTCCAGCTAACTCCGCCATCGGGAACATAAGTTTCTGCAGCTGCTCGCATCGCAGTCATAGATATTTTTTCTTCAACATCTTTTATTCGAAACAAGTTCGCGTCAATATCTAAGAAATTAGCTATTTTTGCTATCGATTTTCTTATATCTTTTTTCATATCAGCATAATTTAAAAATAGAATGTTAGGTAAATGACGATAATTCCACCATGATTGAACTCCTTGTAGATGTGACCAAAAAGGATAACCATCGCTTTCCCAATCAAACCATCCTTTAGTGCACCACTCTCTCCAATAGGTATGAAAATCTTCTGGTGGCTGAGGAAATTTATCACCTATTAGTCCAGGCGAATTAACAATATCATAAACTTCTGAGGTGTAATTTAAATGGTGATTCCACAAAGATAATGCAACATCTCTGCCATCACGACTTACATATATATATTTGATCTCTGGGAAAAAGTGTAAGGCATCTAGTGGTAAATGAGTTTTAATCAATCTGCGATGTTTTTGTTCATTTAACTCCTTCAAAACCACATCAATTGGAAAATCCGTAGAATCTAACCAAGGGCTAAATTCTGTTACATTTTTGGGAAAATCTTGATTTGGAAATAATAGGTTTACAACTAATGCTTGAGTCCATGTAGTGCCAGCTTTCAAAGTTGTTGCTATACATATGTCATTATTCCTTGGCATAAAATCTGTCCATCGTTCACTATCTATGTGATGGTTTTGAAACACTAAAGTCTTACTGGGATAGTTCATTACTCCTCCTAAATTAAAGAATTAGTTGAAGCTTAATCCTAAATCATAAAAACGCTCAACTACAAAATCAAGCCGATAATTACTCACCTAATAGATCTTTTATATGTTGTTTAGAATATTTAGCAACATAATCCATAAATAAGCGCACCTTAGGTTCTTGTAGCTTTCGATGGGGATAAAGACATCCGAAAGTTGAAGATAGTGGTGGTGTATCTTCTAAAATTCTCACCAATAATCCGGATTTTAGGTGCTTTGCTACTTCAAATTTTGGTCTGTTCACAATCCCACGTCCTGCCAAGGCCCATGTGGTTAATAAATCACCATCATCAGTATCGTAAGAACCCTTAGCAAAAACTTTTTGAGGCAAGCCATCAACCAATAATGTCCAGTAATATTCCTTACTTCCCGGAAATCTTAACAGTAGACAATTATGTCCACCTGATTTTAAGCAAGTCGGTGTTTTTGGCACACCCCTCATTTTTAAGTATTCTGGAGATGCACATAAAACCCGTTCGCATTGCGAAATTTTCTTTAATTTCATAGTGCTATCTTCAGGAATTCCTAAAAAAAATGCTAGGTCAGCGCGCTCTTCTAGAAAATCAGTTTTTCGATCGGTTAGGCGAAGGTGTATTTCAATTTCTGGGTAAATGTCATTAAATAAAGGTATTAAAGGGCCAATTATTCGCCGCCCCAAGCCCAAAGGAGCCAAAGCCCTTACTGCCCCTCTTGGCTTTCCAGCAAAACCTGCGATAGCTGCCTCCGCACTCTCGACAGTTTCAATTATTCGCTCTGCATGTTCAAAAAATAACCTACCGGTTTCTGTAAGAGCTAACTTTCTAGTCGTACGATTAAATAATCTTACACCTAATCTTCTTTCTAATTCCTTTATTCGATTGGAAGCAACAGCCGGGGTCAAACGTTGATCCCTTCCTGCCGCCGTAATAGACCCTAGCTCAACTACTCTAACAAATACTTTGATTGAACCAATATAGGGCACTAGACCTCCATTATTATCAAGTTATTTTTGATAGTGAAGGCTTATTTTTTATGTTTTGCAAGTAATATAATATATGTAATATATAAGAATATTTGGAGCCTACGATGTATGAATATGTTATAATTTGGGAATGGCTTAGTTTTGCTACGAGATGGCTTCACGTTATCACCGCTATCGCATGGATAGGATCGTCATTTTATTTCATCGCTTTAGATTTGAGTCTACAAAAAAATCCCAAACTACCCAAGAATGTGCACGGAGAAGAGTGGCAAGTGCATGGCGGTGGGTTCTATCATATCCAAAAATATTTAGTGGCCCCAGCAGAATTACCCACTCATCTTACATGGTTTAAGTGGGAGAGCTATGCTACCTGGGTTTCAGGCTTTGCACTGATGTGTATAGTTTATTACGCTGGAGCTGATTTATACTTGATTGATAGAAGCCTCTGGGATGTTGAGCCTTGGGTTGGGATACTAACCTCTGTTGGCACAATAGCTATTTCATATTTGATTTATGATCTTTTATGCAAATCAAAATTGGGACAAAAGCCCACATTATTGATGGCATTGCTGTATCTTATTTTAATTTTTGCCGCCTGGGGTTATACTCAAATATTTACTGGTAGAGCAGCTTTTCTGCACCTTGGTGCCATTACTGCAACAATTATGTCCTGTAATGTGTTCATGGTAATTATCCCAAATCAAAAGGTAGTGGTAGCAGATTTAATTGCCAATAAGACACCAGATCCAAAATACGGTAAAATTGCAAAACTGAGATCTACTCATAATAATTATCTAACTTTACCAGTAATTTTTTTAATGCTGTCAAACCATTATCCCTTAGCATTTGGAACAGAATATAATTGGGTTATTGCAAGTTTAGTTTTTTTAATGGGTGTTACTATAAGACATTATTTTAATTCTATGCATGCCAGATCTGGGAAACCCACATGGACATGGGTTATCACAATAATATTATTTCTAATAATAATGTGGTTATCAACTGTTCCAAAAATCCTAAATACTGAGGCTAATGAAATTCCAAAAAAATCAGAACGTTTCTTAGCATCTTCGGAATTTAAGAGCGTTCAGGATATAATATTAACTCGATGCTCAATGTGTCATGCGATAGAACCAGGATATACTGGTATTCATACAGCTCCAAAAAATGTATTATTGGAGACTGAAGACCAAATAGCTCGTTATGCCCGAGATATATATCTTCAAGCGGGACGCAGCAACGCTATGCCACCAGCAAACGTGTCTTGGATGGAAAAGGCAGAGAGAGCTTTAATTATTAAATGGTATGAAGAATCTCTTTGAGTGACCCTGATTGAGAGAAGTAACTTATTTTAATTCTATTTCAATAAATGACATTGGAAAGGAACCATTGTTTATCACGTTGTGCTTAATGCCTTTTACTCTTCGATAGGCTGTTCCCGCTGGAACTAAAACCTCACGACTAGAACCATCACTTTCTTCCAGCATCATTGAACAATCCACTATCGCTGTAATGACATAATCATATTCATGCTGATGCCAACCTGTTTCTGAACCCATTTGAAAATCAAATCGCGTGACCCTTACCCGATCGTCATCAATCAATAATGTGTCTACTGCTTTTGCTCTATTCATTTTTCTACCTTTAAATAGTTTACTATTTTTCTTAATGAACAATTACTTTTGAATAACTACTCCAATTTGTTGGATTGTCTTTCTCTGAAACAAAGACAGTTTGGCTAATTGTCATTTGATTTAACGAATTTGACAAGTTTCGTCTAACTTCCATAACTTTAATCTCATTTTTGTAAGCTATCGTGTTAAGCTCTCTCTCTGAAACGATAACTGTAGATAAACTATCAGCTAAATCTCCACCCATAAATGGAATTGCTAAACCATCTGGCCTACTTTTAAAAACAAATTCATGTAGTTCTCCAGTATTATCAAGCCAAACCATTTCAAATAGTAAATCTTTAGTTTTATAAGTAATTTGATACTGAGCATCCACGGGTGGAAGACCTTGCTCATATATGCATGAACCTTTTATTAGCACCCATTTTCCCAAAAAAAAATTTAATAGATTGTCCATATCTTCTCCAGTTTGGGAGTTCTTCTCATTAATCATTTCAAACAAAGTTGACTTTCAGCTTCCGTAAAAAATCTTTTATAAATTTTATACTTATTTTTTACCATAAATAAATAAAATATTAATTGAGAACTTGATCTTTATTAGAATTTAATCCCAATATTTGAAATTAATTAATTATAAGTAGGTCACTATGAAAAGTTATTATAAAAATTATGTTGATGGGCAATGGATAGATGGAGGCTCTGGTGTAATATCTGTTGATAATCCAGCGACTGGAGAACATTTAGCTGATCAAGCTTGTGCCAATTCAAAAGATATTGATTTGGCGGTTAAAGCTGCAAAACGCGTTCATGAAGCCAATCTTTTGAGCGCCATGCGTCCTGTTGATCGTGGTCGAATGGTAAAACAAATGGGAAAATTCCTAGAACAAAATTCTTCAGCTATCGCGGAAGAATTAACCTTGGAAGCAGGCAAGCCATTATGGGAAGCTGAAATAGAAATTAGAGGCGCAGCACGTTACTTTGAATATTACGGAAATCAAGCTGAAACAATTGAAGGAAAATCAATACCACTTGGTGAAAATTATTATGATTTTACTGCTTATGAACCTTTTGGAGTTTCAGCTCAAATAATTCCATGGAATTTTCCCTTTGAGATGTCCTCTAGATCTTTATCAGCCGCCTTAACCACCGGTAATGCCTGCGTAGTAAAAACAGCTGAAAATGATCCCATATCTCAATATTGGTTTGCAAAAGCTGCTGAATATGCAGGGTTTCCTCCTGGTGCAGTCAATATACTTTGTGGTTTGGGAAAAGAAGCAGGAGTAGCACTGTCATCACACCCAGACGTTAATCAAATAGTTTTTACAGGTTCTGTCACAACCGGTTCTGCAATAGCCAGCGCGGCAGCCAAAAATATTGTTCCTTGCACATTAGAGCTTGGAGGAAAATCTGCGGCTATTGTTTATGATGATGCTGACATTGATAATTTAATAGACTCAATTAGATGGGGTATATTTTATAATGCGGGACAAGTTTGCTCAGCCATGAGCAGAGTAATAGTTCCACAAAATCTTCACGGCGAGATTTCTGAGAGAGCTGGTGAATTAGCAAAATCCCTATCTGTAGGACCTGGGTCGGAACGTACAGAATTTGGTTTTAATATGGGCTCTATGATATCAGAATTGCAACGTGACAGAGCATTAGCGCTGTGCCAGAAAGCTCAAATAGAAGGAGCCACCACCGTCACAGGTGGTCACAAACTAAACCGACCTGGCTGGTTTTTAGAACCAACCGTATTCAATAATGTAAAGCCAGATATGGAAATCGCACAGGTAGAGGTTTTTGGACCTGTTCTGTCAATAATCCCTTATGAAACAGATGAACAAGCAATCAGCATAGCTAATGGCACTGAATATGGATTAGTGTCTGGGGTCTTCACAAAAGATTTAGATAGAGCGATGTCCTCTGCAAAAAAAATGCGTGCAGGACAAGTATTTGTCAATGAATGGTTTGCTGGGGGTGTTGAGACACCATTTGGAGGATATGGTAAATCTGGGTATGGCAGAGAAAAAGGCAGGGAAGCTCTATGGAATTATATCCAAACAAAAAATATTGCAATCCGACTCGGTAAAGGTGCAGCTGGAAGAGCTTAAAAGATAGAAACTTTTAATTATAGGCGATTTATAAAATGACTAATAAATTTGAAATAGGACTAGAAAAGCGCAAAGAAACTTTAGGCTCTCAATATGTTGAAGACAATCTTGCTTCCGCAGACGATTTTACGAGACCATTTCAGGAAGCAATGACTGAGTGGTGTTGGGGATTTGGATGGGGTGATGAAACAATTGATAAGAAAACAAGGTCTATGATGAACTTAGCGATGCTGGGCGCGCTCGGCAAAATGCACGAATGGGAAATACATTGCAGAGGGGCAATTAAAAACGGTGTTACACTTAAAGAAATTCGCGCAATAATTCATGTTGTGGCAATTTATTGTGGGGTACCTCAATCATTGGAATGCTTTAGGGTGGCTAGAAAAGTTTTAGAAGAACATAAGCTGTTATAACCTTGTTATTTAATCAACTAAAAATCCTCGAACAACATTTTCCAATTCCTTAGGCTTTTCGGCATGTACCCAATGACCTGCATCACTAATCACTACAGTTTCCATTTCACTAAATCTTTTGCGCATCAGGACTTTATCATAGTTAGAAACATAATTTGAGTTTTCGCCAACCACCAATAAAGTCTTTCCCTTAAATAATTTCTTGGTGTCTGGAAAACCTACGATATCTGCCATATATTTTTGTAATACTGGTAAATTTAAACGCCACTGCACTCCATCTTTTAGCCCTAAACTTTGGAGTAAAAATGCTCTAAGTTGGTAATCATCTATAAAAGAAGCCAATTGCACATCAGCATCTTTTCTTGATTTAACAAAATCTAATTTTACACTTCGTAAAGCGTCAATAATATAACTTTGAGAGTGTGAATATTTAACTGGCGCTATATCAACAACTATTAATTTTGACACCACTTCAGGATGTTCTAATGCAAAAAACATAGCTGCCTTTCCACCCATCGAATGACCCAACATACTACAATCAACTCCATGGTTTTTTACTATTTTTTGTAAATCTTCAGCCATTGCTTCGTAGTTATGAACTGGGTAAAATCCACTGCCACCATGATTACGCATATCCACTGCAATGACATACCATTTATCCGATAAACGCCTAGATAACATCCCCCAATTTTTTGCAGATCCGAACAATCCGTGCGCAATAATCAATGGGGGGTTTTTAGTATCTCCAGTAGAAACAATATTTAACATTAATAATGTTTACTTTTTGTATCGAGATAACAACTCGATAACCTCAGTGACCAAATTCTCTCGACTTATGCTTATCTGTGCTGGTTGCGATTTCCATTCATCATTTGAGCGCATTTGTGAAGCTAGTTTCGAACCAAGATATAGGTCTTTCAATAAGACAACTCCTTTCTCTCGCTCATCCCCACCTTCAATAATTGCCAGTGGGCTATTTCGGTTATCTGCATATTTTAATTGATTTCCAAAGTTTTTTGGATTTCCAAAATAAACCTCTGAACGCACACCTGCATTTCTAAGCTCTGCCACCATTAATTGGTAATCATCTATTCGATCACGATCCATAACAGTAATTATTACAGGACCTTGCGTAGTTTCTGCTAATTCACTTTTACTTTTTAATGCTGCTAATAATCTATCAACACCAATCGACATCCCAGTGGCTGGCACTTCTTGTCCCGTAAATCTCTTAACTAAATCATCATATCGTCCACCACCCGCAACAGAACCAAATCGTCTACTTTTTCCTTTTTCATCAATTGTTTCGAACGTAAGCTCTGCCTCTAAAACGGGACCAGTATAATATCCAAGCCCTCTTACCACTGATGGGTCAATTTTAATCCGATCAATTCCATAACCCTGTTTATCACTAGATTCTGAGATTTTTTCCAGCTCTCTCACTCCTTTCTCACCAACTTCAGATCCAATTACTAATTCTGACAAATTCAATAAAGTCTTCATATTTGTTTTAGAATTTGCTTCTAAAAACATAATTATTAAGTCAATTTGGTTGTTTGATAAGTTTGCGCCATCTGTATAATCGCCACTACTATCTTTACGTCCTTTACCTAACAACTCTTTAACACCTCCGATACCGAGTCTATCCAGTTTATCAATAGCCCTTAAGACTATACCACGTTGCTTAGAAAATTTTTCTGGCTCAGTTTCATCAAATATATCTATTTTTTCAAGAACGCCGTTCAAGATTTTTCTATTATTAACTTTAATAATATAATCACCCCTACTTATACCGGTTGCTTCTAAGGTATCCGAAAGCATAGCACACATTTCTGCATCAGCTAAGACATTTGACGCGCCAACAGTATCAGCATCACATTGGTAAAACTGTCTAAACCTTCCCGGGCCTGGTTTTTCATTACGCCATACTGGACCCATAGAATAGCGACGATACGGGTTTGGTAAGCGGTTCTGATTTTCAGCATAAACCCTTGCTAATGGTGCAGTTAGGTCATAACGCAAAGCCAACCAATTATCATCTTCTTGCCAAGCAAAAACACCTTCATTTGGTCTTTCAATATCGGGCAAAAACTTACCCAATACCTCTACAGTCTCAATTGCGCTAGTTTCCAAAGCTTCAAAACCATATAAGTGGTACACTTCCATGATTTGCTGCAACAGTAAATTGCGAGCCCTAATCTCATTCCCAAAATAATCTCTAAAGCCTTTAGGCGCCTCTGCCTTCGGCCTTTTGATTTTAGTTTTCTTTTCTTTAGACATTTGGTTGTCCATTTGTTGTTGTCTATAATGTCCTAAACCAAGGCCAAGTTAGGAGCAAGCTTTGCAATATCACACTCTAGTAATTAATAAAAATTTAACGTATATTTTATCACAATTATAAGAGATGAAAATGAATCAAAATAATACCAAATTATTAGAAGAAAACTATGCTCGATTAGAATTGATGCTTGAAGAGTTAAATACTGTAATTACCCGTCAGGACAAAGAAATTTCAATTTTAAGTCGAAAAATAGAATTGTTGATGGCCCGAGAAGCACAACGGGAGCTAGAAAATACAAACTCTATTTTGCTTGCCGACGTAAAGCCACCACATTGGTAATACATTTAACTAAAAGTTTATAGATTTTAATTATATGATTTTAAAAATCTTCAACTTCGACGACTCCAGCCAAAGACTTTAAAGCACCCTTCGTTTCAGGTGTAACTGGGAATTTTCCGTTTAATATCATCTCCACCTCTCCAGGCAAACTGGGATGCATCAAAAATAATCTAATAGGTCCAACAGATTTGCTATTAACTGCTTTCTTGGCTCTCTCCAAAACTGATGCAACAGAGGATAAAACATCCGTTTCATTAACATAGACGCATAAACCTGCTGATGCACCACTCAAAATGGCCTTATCAACCAGCTGGACTGATCTAGCTAACATTTTTAACTGTCCGCCTTCTATAGTTGCATCAACTGTCAAAACAACATTATCACCAGGTTCTAAGTTATTTCTTGACGCTTCCAACACATCTGAAAACATTGTTACTTCATAGATACCTGTTGGATCAGACAATTGCACAAACGCATATCTATTTCCACGAGCAGACTTACGTTCTTGCCTTGACGTAACAGATCCTGCAATCTTAATAATTGAGGCGCCGTTCTTAACTCTACTTTCCAGTTCAGCAAAATTTATTATGTTATTCCTCTTAAGTGGACTTGCATAATCATCTAATGGATGGCCGCTCAAATAAAAACCAACAGCTATATGTTCTTGACTTAATCTTTCCATTGGAAGCCAATTATCTATTTTTCCTAACCTTGGTTCAGGCAAATCCTCTCCACTATCCCCAAATAACGAAACCTGTGTCGAATTCTTGTCGTCATTAACAGCTGAAGAATAATTTATTAACGCATCAATTGCCTTAAATACCTTATGGCGGTTGGTATCTAAAATATCAAACGCTCCAGCACGAGCAAGCATTTCTAGTGGACGCCGTCCTACTCGTTTCAGATTAATTCGTCTCGCAAAATCATAGATATTCGCAAAAGGTTCTTCTCCACGAGATTTTACAATCATTGTCATTGCATCAACACCAATATTTTTTAATCCCCCGAGTGCATAATAGATACTTTGATCCACGACCGTAAATGTAGAGCCAGATTTGTTAATACATGGTGGAAATATCTGAATTCCAAGACGCTCAACTTCCTGTTTATAAACGTTTAATTTTTCAGTTAAATGAATATCACAATTCATTACTGCGGCCATAAATTCAACCGGGTAATTAGCTTTTAACCAGGCGGTTTGATAGCTCACCACAGCATAAGCCGCTGCATGAGATTTATTAAATCCATAATTAGCAAATTTTTCTAATAGGTCGAAAACCTCTTTTGCTTTTTGCTTATCAACACCTTTTTTTGCTGCGCCACTTTCAAACTTTGGTCGCTCTGCATCCATTGCCTCTTTTATTTTTTTCCCCATTGCCCGCCTAAGAAGGTCTGCACCACCTAAAGAATAACCTCCCATTAGCTGTGCGATCTGCATAACTTGCTCTTGATAAACAATAATTCCTTGAGTTTCCTCCAAAATATGATCAATCAATGGATGGATGGATTGCAAACTCCTTTGCCCATTCTTAACTTCACAATAAACTGGAATATTTTCCATTGGACCTGGTCTATACAAAGCGACCAGAGCGACAATATCTTCAATGCATGTCGGTTTCATTCGCCTCAAAGCATCCATCATACCAGCACTTTCTACCTGAAACACTGCAACAGTTTTGGCACTAGAATAGAGATCATAAGTCGCCTTATCATCTAAAGGAATACTTCCAATATCAATATTTAGTTTCCGAAGTTTTAGAAGATCAATTGCATTTTTTACCACAGTTAAAGTTTTCAAACCTAAAAAATCAAACTTTACTAAACCTGCTTGCTCCACCCATTTCATATTGAACTGCGTTGCTGGCATTTCAGACCTTGGGTCTTGATACAAAGGAACTAGCTCATCTAATGGCCTATCACCAATTACAATTCCAGCCGCGTGAGTAGCAGCGTTTCGAAGTAAACCCTCCACTTGCTGAGCATAGGTCAACATTCGCCCTACCACTTCTTCTGATTTAGCCTCTTCCCGTAGTTTAGGTTCATCAACTAATGCTTTTTCGATAGAAACTGGCCTAACACCTTCTAGTGGTATTAGTTTAGATAACCTATCCACTTGCCCATAAGGCATTTGTAAAACACGTCCAATATCACGGATCGCCATTTTAGAAAGTAATGCGCCGAATGTAATAATTTGCCCCACTTTGTCATTACCATATTTTTTTTGAACATACTGAATAACCTCTTCACGCCGGTCCATACAAAAATCAATATCAAAATCCGGTATGGATACTCGTTCAGGATTTAAAAACCTTTCAAATAATAAGGAGTAGCGTAATGGATCTAAATCAGTAATAGTTAAAGAATAAGCTACTAATGAACCTGCACCCGAGCCTCGTCCAGGACCCACTGGTATACCGTGTGACTTAGCCCATTTTATGAAATCAGCTACAATTAAAAAATAACCAGGAAATCCCATTTCTTCAATTATATTCAATTCAAAATTAAGTCTTTTTTCATAAACTTCAACCGAAGCAACAAGAGGGATTTCAGATAATCTTACCTTCAGTCCCTCAGCAGCCTGTCTACGAAGAACCTCTACCTCATTATCCGCAAATTTAGGCAAAATCGGTTCACGAACATTCGCTTTAAATGCGCATCTTTTAGCAATTTCAATAGTATTTTTTATTGCTTCTGGTAAATCGGTAAATAATGTAATCATTTCTTCCTGAGATTTAAAATAATGCTCAGTCGTGAAACGTCGTCTCTCTTCCTTTTGATCAACGTACGTGCCATCCCCAATACAAATCAAGGCGTCATGCGCTTCAAACATTGATCTTGCAGGAAAATGCACATCATTTGTTGCCACTAAAGGTAAGTTCAATTCATAGGCCAATTCTATTAAAGTTTTTTCTGAAAAAATCTCTTTGTCCAAATACCTACCATCAGAAATAGGATGCCTTTGAATTTCAACATATAAACGCTTTGGAAAGTGGTTTTCTAGCTGTTGTAGCAATGTTTTGGCTTGATCCTTATGACCATCACAAACTAATTGACCCACTGGTCCATCAGCCCCACCAGTAAGGCAGATCAATCCTTCATTGTGGGCGCAAATTTCATCAATACTTAGTCCCAAAGGGGTATCAGTGTTAGTTAAATAAAATAGTGAATTTAATTTAAGTAGACTATTGTATCCAACTTCATTTTGCACCAAGAGCACAATATAATTTTTTTCAAAACTTTGGGTTACTTCAGTTTGCCTAGGTTGTAACTTAACTTCTATTTGGCAGCCTATAATGGGCTGCACGCCTGCTGCCGAAACTATGGTGGAGAATTCAAGTGCCGCAAACATATTATTGGTATCTGTGATGGCTACTGCTGGCATTTTGGTGTTTTCGCAAAACTCACTTATTTTCTTTAATGGGATTGCTCCTTCCAACAGCGAATATTCCGAATGAAGCCGTAAATGAATGAATCGAGGTTCTTTTTTCATGGATCATATTAAGCACAAAGCAATACCATCTGAAAGAGAAACTCTTTATATTAAGTATTTATAAAATACATACTTAATATATTGATAATCTCTCTTGCCAAAAACTTGTAAGATGAGACAATACATCAAAACCTTGGAGGGCAAATGGGAAAATTAACTACTCATGTTTTAAATACAAGTACAGGCAAGCCAGCCTCAAATATGAAAATAGAGCTTTACAATATTCAAAATAACAAAAGAAAATTCATCAATTCATTCCTTACAAACAAAGATGGGAGACCTGAGAGTCCAATATTGATAAGATCTAATTTTGCATTAGGTGAGTATGAGTTAATATTTCATGTTGGAGAATATCAAGACAAAACAGATAACGTTAAAATACAGAACAGGTTCTTAAGCGCTATTCCAATAAAGTTCTCTATTACAGATGATAGTCATTATCACATACCTTTATTGTATTCACAGTTTGGTTATTCCACCTATAGAGGTAGCTAATGAATGAAATAAGCTTTATTTTAAATGGTCAAAAAATATTACTGCAAAACCCATCTCCTACTAAGACATTACTTGATTGGTTGCGTGAGGAGATGAAACTTACCGGCACCAAAGAAGGTTGTAATGAAGGCGATTGTGGTGCTTGCACAGTATTGGTCACAAATCTGAAAGGTGGCAAGCCCGAATACAAAGCACTTAATGCATGCATTTTATTCTTACCACAGATAAATGATAAGGTTTTACGAACTATTGAGGGCATAAAAGATCAAAACAAAAAAATAAAAATACAACGTGAAATGATAACTCAACATGGGAGTCAATGCGGTTTCTGCACCCCTGGCTTTATAGTTTCATTAGTAACAGGACAGTTGAACAATGATAGAAATCATGATGACGTAATTGCTGGAAACCTTTGCAGATGCACTGGATACGCACCCATAATTGGTGCGGCCGAAGCCGCAGAGGACGATGTAAAACCAAGCTGGGTCAATACAGATAACAAAATCTTAAAACAACTTAGTTCTTCAAATAAGAAAAAAAATCGCAAAGCCTACCTACCTCAAACAATCAAGGAGTTGGAGAAATGGTATACTAAAAATCCAAAGGGAACCTTAGTTGGCGGTGCAACCGATGTAGGCCTGTGGGTAACAAAAAATTTAAGTGAGTTGAAAGAGATATGCTTTATTGGACAAATTGAAGAAATGTCAAAAATTGACGTATCTAGCAAAGCCTTAAATGTTGGAGCGAGCACAACAATAGAAACACTTAGACACGAATTACAAAAAAAATACCCGGACTTTTCTGAATTGCTTAGGAGGTATGGCTCAATGCAAGTTAGAAATGCAGCTACTTTAGGTGGAAATATTGCAAACGGTTCGCCAATAGGTGATAGCCCCCCAGCATTGATAGCGATAGGAGCTTCCATTCTATTAAATCAAAACGGCAAACATAGAAAAATCGCAATTGAAGATTTTTTTATAAAGTATGGACAACAAGATAGACACCCTGGGGAATTTATAGAGTCGATAGAAATACCACTAACCGAGAAAAATCTAAAATGTTACAAAATCTCGAAAAGATTTGATCAAGACATCTCTGCAATTTGTGGATGCTTTAACATAACTTTAGAGAAAAGTAGAGTAAAAGCAGCACGAATTGCATTTGGCGGAATGGCGGAAATACCTAAGAGGGCAGCTTCGGTGGAGAAATTTTTAGTGGGACGAATATGGTCAGAAAAAACAATTTCTGGCGCAATGATTGAGTTTGATAAAGATTTTAACCCCATTAGCGATCTTAGGGCTACATCTGGATATCGAAAAATAACTGCTAAAAATTTATTAAAAAAATATTATCTCGAAATAAATCAAGTTGAAAAAAATACTAATGTATTGAAGGTAATATCATGAGTGTAAACACAGCAAGCCCTCATGATGCAGCAATATTGCACGTAACTGGGTCAGCTCAATATACAGATGACATACCAACGCCTGAAAACACCCTACATCTAGCATTTGGCTTATCAGATGTAGCAAATGGTGAAATTTCCTCAATGGATTTTAAAAATGTGCTATCTGCTAAGGGAGTACGTTATATAATTACTGCAGCTGGTATTGCTGGTAAAAATGATATCTCTCCTGCGCCCTATCCAGAACCACTTTTGAGTGAAGGTAAAGTCAATTATGTTGGGCAGCCTATTTTTATTTGTGCTGCCACAAGCCATCTATTGGCACGAAAAGCAATCAAGTTATCAAATATAAGTATTAGAGGAAAAAAAGCTATCATCAGCATTGAAGATGCGTTGCAAGCAAAAACGTTCCTTGAA